>Ga0190303_1000004_pt1 | contig 121021 bp, 102 predicted proteins | sample 48700701_MG_FD_161672 | JGI IMG/M metagenome (GOLD analysis project Ga0190303, IMG submission 161672) | Hydrothermal vent sediment bacterial communities from Southern Trench, Guaymas Basin, Mexico - 4870-07-0-1_MG | ecosystem: Environmental > Aquatic > Marine > Hydrothermal vents > Sediment ... | reverse complement strand
CTCTACCGTAGGTGTTACCTGGTATGATGCTGCTACAGGGGGAACTGTAATTGCAAGTCCAACTAGATCAACAACTGGAACCGTTACCTATTATGTGGAACAAAACGATGGAACTTGCGATAGTTTAACCAGAACAGCTGTTACTTTAACAATTACTGCGGCTCCTAATGCACCTACAAGTACAGGAGATATTATAGCCTGTCAGCAAAGTCCAATTCAAACCTTAGATGCTAATACTGCATTGGTTTCCATAATAGGTGTAACTTGGTATACAGCTGCTACAGGGGGAACTATAGTTACCCCAACTTTAAATACAATCAGTAGTGTTACCTATTATGCGGAATATAACGATGGAACTTGCGATAGTTTAACCCGAACAGCAGTTACTTTAACAATAAATGGAGCACCTGCGGCTCCAACAAGTACTGGAGATATTATAGCCTGTCAGCAAAGTCCACTTCAAACCTTAGATGCCAATACTGCCTTGACCTCTACCGTGGGTGTTACTTGGTATACAGCTGCTACAGGGGGAACTGTAATTGCAAGTCCAACTAGATCAACAACTGGAACCGTTACCTATTATGCAGAATATAACGATGGAACTTGTGATAGTTTAACTAGAACAGCTGTTACTTTAACAATTACTCCGGCTCCTGCAGCTCCTACAAGTACTGGAGATATAACAGAATGTGAACAAAGTCCAATTCAAACCTTAGATGCTAATGATGCCTTTGCTTCCACAACAGGAATTACCTGGTATGATGCTGCTACAGGGGGAGCTGTAGTTGCAAGCCCAACTAGATCAACAACTGGGACCGTTACCTACTATGCAGAATATAACGATGGAACTTGTGATAGTTTAACCAGAACAGCCGTTACTTTAACAATAAATGGTGCTCCTGCGGCTCCTATAAGCACAGGAGATATTACAGCCTGTCAACAAAGTCCAATTCAAACCTTAGATGCCAATACTGCATTGGTTTCCACAACAGGAATTACCTGGTATGATGCTGCTACAGGGGGAACTGTAATTGCAAATCCAACAATATCAACGGTTGGGAGCGTTACCCATTATGCAGAGTTTAACGATGGAACCTGTACTAGTTTAACCAGAACAGCCGTTACTTTAACAATAACTCCGGCTCCTTCGGCTCCTACAAGTACTGGAGATATTACACAATGTGAACAAAGCCCAATTCAAACCTTAGATGCCAATAATGCCTTTGCTTCCACAATAGGAATTACCTGGTATACAGCTGCTACAGGGGGAACTATAGTTGCAAGCCCAACTAGATCAACAACTGGGACCGTTACCTACTATGCAGAATATAACGATGGAACTTGTGATAGTTTAACCAGAACAGCCGTTACTTTAACAATAAATGGAGCACCTGCGGTTCCAACAAGTACAGGAGATATTATAGCCTGTCAGCAAAGTCCACTTCAAACCTTAGATGCCAATACTGCCTTGACCTCTACCGTGGGTGTTACTTGGTATACAGCTGCTACAGGGGGAACTATAGTTACCCCAACTTTAAATACGATTAGTAGTATTACCTATTATGCGGAATATAACGATGGAACTTGTACTAGTTTAACTAGAACAGCCGTTACTTTAACAATAACTCCAGTACCTCCGGCTCCAACAAGTACTGGAGATATTACACAATGTGAACAAAGTCCAATTCAAACATTAGATGCTAATGATGCCTTTGCTTCAACAATAGGAATTACCTGGTATGATGCTGCCATAGGAGGAATTGCAGTAGGGAGCCCAACAATATCAGCAATTGGAAGCGTTACCTATTATGCTGAATATAATGATGGGACTTGTACTAGTTTAACTAGAACGCCAGTTACTTTAACAATAAATGGAGCTCCTAATGCACCTACAAGTACTGGAGATATTACACAATGTGAACAAAGTCCAATTCAAACATTAGACGCCACTAGTACCTTGGCTTCCACAACAGGAGTTACTTGGTATGATGCTGCTACAGGGGGAACTGTAGTAGGAAGCCCAACTAGATCAACAACTGGGACCGTTACCTACTATGCAGAATATAATAATGGAACTTGTGATAGTTTAACCAGAACAGCCGTTACTTTAACAATAAATGTTGCACCTGCGGCACCTATAAGCACAGGAGATATTATAGCCTGTCAGCAAAGTCCAATTCAATCCTTAGATGCCAATAATGCATTGGTTTCAACAACAGGTGTTGCTTGGTATACAGCTGCTACAGGAGGAACTGTTGTTACCCCAATATTAAATACTATTAGTAGTATTACCTATTATGCGGAACAAAATGATGGAACCTGTAATAGTTTAACCAGAACAGCCGTTACTTTAACAATTACTGCGGCTGCTGCGGCACCTATAAGTACAGGAGACATTACAGAATGTCAACAAAGCCCAACTCAAACCTTAGATGCCAATAATGCCTTGGTTCTTACCACAGGTATTACCTGGTATGATGCTGCTACAGGAGGAACTGTAGTAGGAAGCCCAACAATTTCGACAATTGGAAGCGTTACCTATTATGCCGAGTTTAACAATGGAACTTGCGATAGTTTAACCAGAACAGCAGTTACTTTAACAATAAATGGTGGATCTCCTCCTCCTACAAGTATAGGAGATATTATAGAGTGTGAAACAAGCCCAATTCAAACTTTAAATGCCAATAATGCCTTGGTTTCTACCACTAACGTTACGTGGTATACAACTGCTACAGGTGGAACTATAGAGGTTAATCCAACATTATTAGCTATTGGAACTGTCACCTACTACGCACAATACACTAACGGAACTTGTTCTAGTTTAACTAGAACTCCCGTTACGTTAACAATAAATGCGGCACCTTCCGCTCTAATAAGTACAGGGAATATTACTGAATGTCAAATGAGCCCAATTCAGACGTTGAGTGCAAATGATGCTTTTGTTTCTATAACAGGTATTACATGGTATACAGCTCCTATAGGAGGAGTTGTTGTTGTAGGAAGCCCTACATTTTCAAACATTGGAAACATAACCTATTATGCGGAATATAACGATGGAACTTGCAATAGCTTAACTAGAACGCCAGTTACTTTAACAATAACTCCGGCACCTCTACCCCCAACAAGCGCAGGAGATATTATACAATGTGAAACAAGTCCAATTCAAACATTAGATGCCAATAATGTCTTTGCTTCCACAATAGGTATTACCTGGTATACAGCTGCTACAGCTGGAACTCTAGTGGTTAGTCCAACATTATCAACAGTTGGAACTATTAGCTATTTTGCAGAATATAACGATGGAACTTGTACTAGTCTAACTAGAACGCCCGTCACCTTAACAATTATTGCTGCTGCTGCTGCTCCAATAAGTACAGGGAACATAATAGAATGTGAAACAAATCCAATTCAAACATTAGATGCCAATAATGCATTGATTTCCACAACAGCTGTTACTTGGTATACAGCTATTGCAGCTGGAACCGTAGTTCCAAGCCCTACATTATCAGCAGTTGGAACCGTTACCTATTATGCGGAATACAATAACGGTACTTGCGCAAGTTTAACTAGAACACCAGTTACTTTAACAATAAATGAAGCAGCTTTACCTATAAGTACTGGGGATATTACACAATGTGCAGCAAGTCCAATTCAAACCTTAGATGCCAATAATGCCTTGGTTTCCACAGCAGGAATTACTTGGTATACCGTTGCTATCAATGGTACTATAGTTGCAAGCCCAACATTAAATATTGTTGGTACAATAACTTATTACGCGGAATATAATAATGGTACTTGTATTAGTTTAACTAGAACTCCCGTTACGTTAACAATAAATGGATCACCTGCGCCAACCCCCCCTGTTAGTACAGGAAATATTACAACATGTGAAACGAGTCCAATTCAGACGTTGAATGCCAATAATGCGTTGGCTTCTACCACAGGTATTACTTGGTATACCGCTGCTATTAATGGTACCTTAGTAGGAAGCCCTACATTATCAGGAATTGGAAGCGTTACCTATTATGCGGAATATACTAATGGAATTTGTACTAGTTTAACTAGAACGCCCGTTACTTTAACAATGAATGGAGCTCCTAATGCACCTACAAGTATTGGAGATATTACAGAATGTGAAATAAGTCCAATTCAAATCTTAGACGCCAATAATGGATTAGTTTCTGCAACAGGAATTACCTGGTACGATGCTGCTACAGGTGGAAGTGTTGTTGCAAGCCCAACAATATCAGCAGTTGGAACCGTTACCTATTATGCAGAATATAACGATGGAACTTGCGATAGTTTAACTAGAACAGCCGTTACTTTAACAATAACTGCGGCACCTGCGCCTACCCCACCTATTAGCACAGGAAATATTACAGCATGTACTACAAGTCCAATTCAAACATTAAATGCAAATAATGCCTTGAGTTCCACAACAGGTATAACTTGGTATACAGCTGTTACAGGGGGAACTGTAGTAGGAAGTCCAACACTATCAGCAGTTGGAACCATTACCTATTATGCACAATACAACAATGGAACTTGTGATAGTTTAACTAGAACTCCCGTTACTTTAACAATGAATGGAGCTCCTGCTGCTCCAACAAGTACTGGAGACATTATAGAGTGTGAAACAAGTCCAATTCAAACCTTAAATGCCAATAATGCCTTTGCTTCCACAACAGGTATTACTTGGTACACAGCTCCTACAGGTGGAACTGTCGTTGCAAGCCCAACATTAAACACGATTAGTAGTATTACCTATTATGCAGAATATAACAATGGAACTTGTACTAGTTTAACTAGAACAGCCGTTACTTTAACAATTACTGCGGCACCTGCTGCTCCAACAAGTATTGGAGACATTACAGAATGTACTGCAAGTCCAATTCAAACCTTAGATGCCAATAATGCCTTGGTTTCTACCACAGGTATTACCTGGTATGATGCTGCTATAGGGGGAACTCTAGTTGCAATACCAACATTGAATATCGTTGGTACAATAACCTATTATGCGGAATACAGTAATGGTAGCTGTTCTAGTTTAACTAGAACAGCTGTTACTTTAACAATTAATGGATCGCCTGCGCCAGTTGCACCTGTAAGTACTGGAAACATTACTGAATGTCAGACGAGCCCAATTGAAACCATAGATGCCAATGATGCCTTGGTTTCTACCACAGGTGTTACTTGGTATACCGCTGCTATTAATGGTACTATAGTAGGAAGCCCTACATTATCAACAGTTGGAACCGTTACCTACTACGCACAATACACTAACGGAACTTGCGATAGTTTAACTAGAACGCCCGTTACTTTAACAATGAATGGAGCTCCAAATGCACCAACAAGTACTGGAGATATTACAGAATGTACTGCAAGTCCAATTCAAACCTTAGATGCCAATAATGCATTAGTATCAACCACAAGTGTTACTTGGTATGATGCTGCTGTAGGGGGAACTGTAGTTGCAAGCCCAACAATATCAGCAGCTGGGACCGTTACCTATTATGCGGAATATAATAATGGAACTTGCGATAGTTTAACTAGAACGCCAGTTACTTTAACAATAAATGTTGCACCTGCGCCAACCCCTCCTATTAGTACTGGAAATATTACAACATGTGAAACGAGTCCAATTCAGACGTTGAATGCCAATGATGCGTTGGTTTCTACAACAGGTATTACTTGGTATGATGCTGCTACAGGCGGAACCGTAGTTGGAAGTCCAACAATATCAGCAGCTGGAACCATTACCTATTATGCACAATACAATAATGGTACTTGTGATAGTCTAACCAGAACAGCCGTAACTTTAACAATTACTGCGGCACCTAATGCACCAACAAGTACTGGAGATATTATAGAATGTGAAACAAGTCCACTCCAAACCCTAGATGCCAATGATGCCTTGGTTTCTATAACAGGTGTTACCTGGTATATAGCTGCTATAGGTAACACGGCAGTTGGAAGCCCTACATTATCAGCAGTTGGAACCGTTACCTATTATGCACAATACAACAATGGCACTTGCGATAGTTTAACTAGAACAGCCGTTACTTTAACAATAAATGCGGCACCTGCTGCTCCAACAAGTATTGGAGATATTACAGAATGTGAAACAAGCCCGATTCAAACCTTAGATGCCAATAATGCATTGGTTTCTACAACAGGTGTTACCTGGTATGATGCTGCTACAGGTGGAACTGTAGTCACAAGTCCTACAATATCGGCTGTAGGAAATGTTACTTATTATGCACAATACAATAATGGTACTTGTGGTAGTTTAACTAGAACAGCCGTAACTTTAACAATAAATGCGGCACCTGCTCCTATTTCACCTATTAGTACTGGAAATATTACAACATGCGAAGCAAGTCCAGTACAAACTTTAGATGCCAATACTGCCTTGAGTTCCACAACAGGTATTACCTGGTATACAGCTGCTACGGGTGGAACTGTAGTAGGAAGCCCAACAATATCAGCAGTTGGAACCGTTACCTATTATGCACAATACAATAATGGAACTTGTGATAGTTTAACTAGAACACCAGTTACTTTAACAATTACTTCAGCAGCAGCAGCACCTACAAGTACAGGAAATATTACAGCATGTGAATCGAGTCCAATCCAAACCTTAGATGCCAATAATGCCTTGGTTTCTACAACTGGTATTACTTGGTATGATGCTGTTACAGGAGGAACTGTAGTAGGAAGCCCAACAATATCAGCGGTTGGAACCGTTACCTATTATGCGGAATATAACGATGGAACTTGTGATAGTTTGACTAGAACGCCAGTTACGTTAACAATAAATGGAGCTCCTGTTGCACCTACAAGTACAGGAGATATTATAGAATGTGAAACAAGCCCAATTCAAACCTTAGATGCCAATAATGCATTGGTTTCTACCACTGGAATCACTTGGTATGATGCTGCTACAGGCGGAACTGTAGTTGGAAACCCAACATTAAGTACTATCAATACTATTACCTACTATGCAGAATATAACAATGGAACTTGTGATAGTTTAACTAGAACGCCCGTTACTTTAACAATAACTGCGGCAGCAGCTGCACCTACAAGTACAGGAGATATTACTGAGTGTGAAACAAGTCCAATTCAAACCTTAGATGCTAATAATGCCCTAGTATTTACTTCGGGTATTACTTGGTATACAGCTGCTATTAATGGTACCATAGTAGGAAGCCCTACATTATCAACAACTGGAACCGTTACCTATTATGCGGAATACAATAACGGTAATTGTGATAGTTTAACTAGAACGCCCGTTACTTTAACAATAAATGGAGCCCCTGATGCACCTACAAGTACAGGAGATATTACAGAATGTACTGCAAGTCCAATACAAATTTTAGATGCCAATAATGCCTTGGTTTCTACAACAGGTGTTACTTGGTATACAGCTGCTACAGGGGGAAGTGTAGTTGCTAGCCCAACATTAAATTCAATAAGTAGTATTACCTACTATGCACAATACAATAATGGAGCTTGCGATAGTTTAACTAGAACGCCCGTTACTTTAACAATAACTGGAGCTCCTGTTGCACCTACAAGTACAGGAGATATTACTGAGTGTGAAACAAGTCCAATTCAAACATTAAATGCTAATGATGCCTTAGTTTCAACCATCGGTATTACCTGGTATACAGCTGCTACGGGTGGAACTGTAGTAGGAAGCCCAACAATATCAGCAGTTGGAACCGTTACCTATTACGCACAATACAATAATGGTACTTGTGATAGCTTAACTAGATCGGCCGTTACTTTAACAATAACTGGGGCACCTGCTTCACCTACAAGTACTGGAGATATTACTGAATGTGAGGCAAGTCCACTACAAATTTTGGATGCTAATGACGCCTTAGTTTCTACAATAGGTGTAACTTGGTATGATGCTAATATAGGTGGTGCTATAATAGGAAGTCCAACATTATCAGCAGTTGGAACTGTTACCTATTATGCACAATACACTAATGGGACTTGTGACAGTTTAACTAGAACTGCCATCACTTTAACAATCAATGGAGCGCTTGCGCCTCCAACAAGTACTGGGGACATTACAGAATGTACTGCAAGTCCAATTCAAACTTTAAATGCTAATGATGCATTAATCTCTACATCAGGTATTACCTGGTATGATGCTGCTACAGGCGGTACAGCAGTGGTTAGTCCAATATTAAATATCATTGGTACAATAACCTATTACGCAGAATACAATAATGGTATATGTATTAGTACAACTAGAACACCTGTTACGTTAACAATAACTGGATTACCTCCTGCACCTACTAGTACAGGAAACATAATTGAATGCCAGACAAGCCCAATTCAAACCTTAAATGCCAATAACGCATTAGTTTCTACCACAAATATTACCTGGTATGATGCTGCTACGGGTGGAACTGTAGTAGGAATTCCAACAATATCAGTAGTTGGAACCGTTACCTACTACGCACAATACACTAACGGAACTTGTACTAGTTTAACCAGAACACCCGTTACTTTAACAATAAATGAAGTACCAACGTTAACAAGCTCAACAACGCCTCCTGCTATATGTTCAGGAGATACATTTATTTATGCTCCAACAAGTAGTGAAGCTGGAGTTATAAATTGGCAACGAGTTGCAGTTGCTGGGATTTCAGGGGCTTCTTCAGGAGTTGGAAATATTAGCGAAGTAATAGTAAACTCAACTGGTTCAATGATACCTGTTACATTTAAATTTACATTACCAACAACTGCTGATGGATGTTCAGATATCGTATCAATTGTACTAGAGGTATATCCAGCACCAATTGCAGGTATTTCAGGAGGACCAACTACGTGTTTAAATACTACTGATAATCTAATTGAATTTACTGGGGCTAATGGTACAGCACCATATACGTTTACATATACTATTAATGGAGGACCAAATTTAACTATTACAACAGTATCAGGAAATAGTGTAATTATGCCTTCTTCTTCAAGTGCACTAGGAACATTCACGTATGACTTAATTGGTGTAGAAGACTCAAGTCCAACAGCATGTTCACAAATAGTAGTAGGACAACAGGCCATAATTACTGTTGAACCATTACCAATTTTAATTATTACTAACCCGCCTACGATATGTGAAAATGATACAGTTGATCTTACAAATCCAGCTATTACAGCAGGTTCAGATGCTGCTTTAGCATTTACGTATTGGACAAACGCAACTGCAACTACATCACACTCTACTCCTGCAACAACAGCTGTAGCAGGAACATACTATATTAAAGGTACAAACGGTAATGGCTGTTATACCATTAAACCTGTAATTGTAACTGCTATACCGCTGCCAACAGTTACCGTAAACAGTTCCACAATTTGTGATGGAGATTTAGCAACAGTAACTGCAACTCCTAATCTACCAGGATTATATGACTATAATTGGACAGTTCCTGTTGGTGTACCACCACCTTCAAACGTGGCTTCATTTACCACTTCTATAGCTGGAAATTATACGGTGGAAATTACGAATCAAGCATTGCCATTATGCGTAAGTCAAATAGCAACAGGTACAGTTACTGTTAATCCTTTACCTACTGCAACAATTTCTGGAAGTACTGATGTTTGTCAAGACGATACTACATTACCTTTAATTACTTTTACTGGTGCTGATGGAACAAATCCATATACCTTTACCTATACTATAAATGGAGGAACAAATCAAACAATTACAACTGTAGCAGGTGATGATTCAGCAGATGTAGAAGTAACAACAAATACACCAGGAACATTTACGTATGAATTGATAAGTGTACAAGATGCAAGTTTAACAGCTTGTTTACAGGCTATAACAGGTCAAACAGCAATAATAACAGTTAATCCACCACCGGTTTTAGTTATAGTTGACCCAGATCCTGTTTGTGAGGGCGATACAGTTGATTTAACAGATGCCGCTATTACTTCATATGCAGGTTTGACATATACTTATTGGACCAATGCAGATGCAACTAGACCATACACTACACCTACGATAGCTACTGAAGGTACTTATTTTATTATGGGAACTGATGCAAATGGTTGCTTTACTATTGAACCAGTAGTTGTTACAGTTCAGCCATTACCTACAGTTACAGTTAATAGCTCAACAATTTGTGAAGGAGATATAGCAACAGTAACGGCAACTCCTGGACAAACAGGATTATTTAACTATAGTTGGACAGTTCCTACGGGAGTTCCAAACCCGAATAACGTGGCTTCATTTACAACTTCTATAGCGGGTAACTATACGGTTGATATTACTGACCAAGCACTACCAAATTGTACAAGTTTAACAGCAACTGGGACTGTGACTGTAAATCTTTTACCTACTGCAATAATTGCAGGAGATGCTGAGGTTTGTCTAAATGAACCTACAGCAATTACATTTACGGGAGCTACAGGAACAGCTCCGTACACATTTACATATACTATAAATGGAGGCACTAATCTAACAATTATCACAACAGCAGGTACTAGTGTAGTATTAGCAGCTTTAACTGATGCACCAGGTGTATTTGTTTATGAATTGATAAGTGTACAAGATGCAAGTTCAACAACTTGCTTACAAGCACAATCTGGTATTGTCACAGTTACAGTTAGAGATTTACCAATAGTTGATGCAGGTGTACCTATACTTGAAGTATGTGAAGGTGAGGAAATTACCTTATCAGGATCAGGAGCCACTACTTATACTTGGGACAATGGAGTTGTAGACGGCATTCCATTTATACCAATTGTATCAGGTATATACACTGTTACAGGTGTTGATGATTACGGCTGTGAAAATACAGATCAAATTGAAATTATTATTAATTCAATATTTACAGGAGCTATAACAGGTAATAATGATTACGAAGTATGCAAAGATACCCTAGCTGAAATTGAGTTTACAGGTGCTAATGGTATTGCTCCATATACATTTACTTATACAATAGATGATGGAGTTTCAGCTCCAATAACTTATACTATAACTTCTACAGGAAATATTGCAACCATTACAATACCTACAGCTACAGTTGGTCTTTATACAGTAACATTGATAAATGTTGAAGATTCAAGTACTTTAGCTTGTAGTGGAGGAAGAATCTTATCTCCTGATCAAGCATTCATAACAGTGCTTGATTCAGGAATAGTACCAGTAAATGCAATTGATGTAACGCAAACAGTATGTGAGGGAGATGCAATTATTGATATTAAATTCGATATTAATGGTTCACCATCAGATGCTTTCGTTGAAGGTTTACCTACTGGTGTTACTAGTGAATATATTCCTAGTGGTAGTAGTATTGCTGGTGAACTAATAATAAGTGGAACACCAAATGAAGCTGGACTATTCCCATACACAGTTTATACTTCTGGATCAATAGTAGGATGTAATTCTGAATTTTCAGGAGAAATAACTGTAAATGAAACGGGTAAATTAGTATTAGTAGTTCCTGATACTGATACCCAAGAAGTTTGTATAAATACTTCTATTACAGAAATACGTTACGAATTACAAGGCAGTGCAACAAATGCTAACGTTGTGTTTGTTGATGCTCTTAATAGCGATACAATTTCAACTGCTCCAGCTGGTATCAATTATAGTACTAGTGGTGGATTTGTTTCAATTTTTGGTGTACCAACAGTTTCAGATACTTATTACTATAGGGTTGAAACATTTTCTACAGAAAATAATTGTGACCAAGCCACTGTTTGGGGTACAATTACTGTTACTCCTTTACCAACGGCAACCATTACAGCATCTAATAGTGATGTTTGTATTGGAGATGAAAGTACAATTATTACTTTTGAAGGTATAGGTGGAACAGATCCTTATACTTTTGAATACACAGATGAAAATGGTGCTACACAAACAATTGTTTCAAGTGGGACAAACCCAAATACTGCAGAAATACAAGTACCAACTGATGTAGCTGGAATATTTGATTATACTTTAGTTACTGTTACTACAAGTGGTAGTGGCTGCACTTCTACAATAACAGACCAAACGGCTATAGTTACTGTTAGAGATATTCCAACAGTAAAAATTGAAGACAATGGAACTGGAACTGATGTAACTGAAATAGAAGTCTGTATAGGAAGTGAAATAACATTAACAGCAACAGGTGCAAATACGTATGTTTGGTATGATTCCAATCCGTTTGGAAATCCAACACCTTCTCCACTAACTACAGCTGATGGAGTTGGACCTGACACTACTACTTATACATATACACCTACTACAAATCAAACAATTTATGTGATTGGAACAGTAATAGATGGATGTGAAAATATAGCAGAAATTAATGTATTATTAATACAGCCTTTAACAGCTACCATAACAGGATTGAATGTGTTTGATGTATGTAAAGATGCAGATGAACCTAGCATAACATTTACAGCTAGTAATGGTACTGCACCGTATATATTTACCTATACAATAAATGGTATTGAAAATACTGTAGAAACAGGTGCTACTAGTGAAAGTTTCATAATTAACATACCAACAAATGTAGCGGGTGTTTATAACATTGAACTATTAAGTGTTGAAGATACAAACGGCTCAGTATATTGTAGTCCGCCAACAATGCAACAACCTACCACAGCAACTGTAACAGTTGTTGAATCGGGAATAGTACCACAAGCAAATACACCAATTTATCAAACTATTTGTGAAGATGATCCTTTTGTAAAGATTGTCTTTAATATTACTGGAAATGCAACAGATGCTTATGCTGAAGGATTACCTTCTGGTGTTACAGCTGATTTTGCTGGAGGTGAGTTAACAATTTCAGGAACACCAACGGTAACAGGAGAATTTATTTACACGGTGTTTACTTCTGGGTTAGCATCGGGTTGTAATGACTTATTTGAAGGAACTATTACAATCAATCCTAACGATAGTATTGCATTACTTTCTGAAGGAAATGATCTACAAGAAGTTTGTATTGACGGCACTATTGCACCTATTATCTATCAATTAGGAAATGGCGCTACAGGTGCTACAATAAGTGGTCAGCCTTCAGGTATTGGTCTTTCTGTTAATGGTAATATATTAACAATTGAAGGAACTGTAAATGATGTTGCTGGAGATTATGATTATAAAATAACAACTCAAGGTATTTGTGGTAGTACAGAAGCGACAGGTACTATTACAATAGCTGAGGGTGATGAGATTCAACGTACACAAGGTGATGAAATACTAACGCAATGTATAAATATAGAATTGCTGCTTAACGAAGAAATTGTATACACAGCAAATTCACCATTGGTACTTTCAGGATTCTTACCAAATGGTATGATATTTACTCAAGCAATAGATACAGTTACAGATCCGGTTACAGGTATAAGTACAAGTACAAGTACAGGTATAATATCTGGTACTCCTACCCAAAGTGGTACATTTTCGTATACTATTTCAACCACAAGCGAATGCAGTGAATCGCTTTCAGGTCAAATAATAATTAGTGGAGAGCAATTTATATCGCTCTTGTCTGGAGATATAAATCAAATAGTTTGTGAAAATACACCTATAGAACCTATTGTATTTAATGTAGAAAATGGTGTAACTCTAGTCACTTTTAATCCAACATTACCTGATGGAATATTACATACTATAAATGAAGGAGTGTTAGAAATTTTTGGTACACCAACGTTAGCTGGTACAATTGAAACATATACAATTACAACTGAAAATAGTTGCGGAATTGAATCTTGGACAAATATATTAACTTTTGAAGTTATTGAAGGACCTTCAATTGATTTTGAGGATGATTCAGGATCGATAACGCAAACAATATGTCAAGGCGAAGAAATTGAGCCAATTAGGTTTACTTTAGATGGTGCAGATGGAATTGATATAACTGTTCCGTTAGGTGGTTTAGAAATTTCAGAGCCTGACGCTTCAGGTGTTTATGAAATTTATGGAAGTTTAACTAATACTGGAGAGACTACTTTCTCAATAATAACAACTGGATCTACAGGGTCAGATTGTTTTGCTACTGAAACTATTAGCTTAACAAATTTAAGCAATAGCGCTTCTATAGCCCTTGCTTCAGGTACAGGTTCTCAAACATTATGTTCAAATGAAAGTATTGAAACTATTGTCTATACTGTTTTAGGTGCTACTGAAAGTGATGTTGTAATAGATGGTTTACCTGATGGAATTATTTCGCCCATAGTTACAAGTTTTAATTCTGATGGTTCTTCATTTATAGAAATAACAATAGATGGGACATCAACTCAGTATGGTGTTTTTGAATATGAAATTAGTACAAATTCCAGTTGTAGTTCTATTGGAGTTAGAACAGGTACGTTCACAATTTCTTCACCAATATCTATCAACGCTGAGGTAACTCAAATTTCTTGTAGTGGAAATGGTGTTAGTGGTGGCGAAATATCAGTAGATATCTTTGGAGGGACTTCTGATAGTGGCTTGTATGCCATTACTTGGGAAGGTCCAAATGGATTCCGACAGAACCAAGCTACAATTACAGGATTAGAACCAGGAGAATATACATTTAGCGGTACTGATGCAATTGGATGTGCGTTACCTACTGAGACTTTTACTATTATAGATATTGAGTCAGTAGCTGTTTCTTTAGATGAAGATAATCCTCCTATTCAGGATTGTAATAACACATGTTTTAATTTTAAGTTCACAGGAGGAAGTGGTATTTATACTGTTTTCGAATTAGAAAAATTTAATCCTTCAACTGAATCATGGATTGAAATTAACGACGTTACAAATTATGCTAATATATGTGGTTTAGAAATAGGTTTGTATCAATTAACTGTTACTGATAGTAAAGGATGCAAGTCAGAACCATATTCATTTACAATTGAAAGTAATGGGTCACTTTCGATAGAATATATAAGTTTAGGTGAAGACATTTGTAATAATTTGTCGGGTTTAATATATGTTAAAGTGAACTCTTTAGACACTGATTTAGATTTCTATTATATTGGTAACGTATCATCAACTGAACCAATTGCAATCCAATCCACCTATTTAGACGATAGCATTTATGAACTTGAAATAAACGAAACTAATTTAGATGGATTGTTGAAGGTTGTAAATTCTGAGCTCTGTTCAGATGAAAAACTTCTTTCTTCAAGGATAATAGATATTGCTAATCTTGACTTTGAATATTCAGCAGTTGATTTAGAAAACCCAAATTATTTTACGGCTAATTCTCCCATAGCATTTACAACATCAGTAATGGAGAACCTTATTGAATTCAATAATATAGTATGGGATTTTGGTGATAACACACCTTTTGAAGTGTTTTATAACCCTGATGATTTCCCTATTGGTAGTGATCTTAGGGTATTACATACCTATACTAATGATGGTATTTATGAAGTTACATTAACTGTTTATAATAGCTCTGGTTGTTCAACTTCAATTACTAAAACTATTGTTATAGGAGAAGGTGCATCAATGATGTTACCAACTGCATTTTCTCCAAATGGAGATGAAATTAACGATTTATTTGGGCCTTCATTTATTGGTATCAAAGAAATCACGATGTACATTTATGATAAGTGGGGGAACTTAGTGTATGATGAACCGTCATTTACAGATCTTGACACTAAAAATAATTTAGGTGAATTCGCTTGGAATGGAATTGAACCAGTGAACTCTGAACCAGTAAATGGAGAATATAGATATTATATAAAAGCAATAACTATAGATGATAAAATAATAGATAAAGAAGGTAGATTTTTACTTATTAAGTAACTATCAACATGTTGAATAAAACCTCAATTTAAAAAATACTTATGACACATAAACACATATATCTTGTACTGCTTTTATTTATTTGCACAAGTGTAGTTAGAGCCCAGGATTATTCTTATAAAAATCAAAATAAAATACCAGGGAGTATCAACCCTAGTTTTTATGGCTTTGAAAATACTTCCAAAGGAGGGCTTATCTATAGTACAGAGACCATTGGAGGTAATAATAAGATAGAAAACAAGTTTGCATACGCAAATCTTTATCTTGAAGATTATGGCTTTTCTTTGGCCGTAGATTTAACATTGTATGATGTTAGTGATTTGGGCTACTCAATATCACAGGCCAATGCGCACTATATTTACAGCACATATATTTCTTACAACTGGATGCTTAATTCTTCAATTTCTGTAGGGTATGTAACTAGTAAATTAAATTTCAATTCACTTGTTTTTGAAGATCAAATAGATGTATTAACGGGGAATATTGCAGGTATAACAATTGACCCCGTAAGTGCTAATAGCACTGCTAATTATTTTGATATAGGGGCAGGTTTTCATGTGCATAATAGTGAAAACCTATACTTTGGACTAAATGCGAAGCACATTAATCAACCAGATGCATCATTTAATAGTGAAGTTTCAGATGAAAAAGACATGATGTTGTCGTTACAAGTTGGTTATGAGTTTGATTTAAACCCATACAACCAAAGGTCTTTACCAAATAATTCTTTTTTGTTTTTATATACCTCTATGACTAAACAAGGTCCAAAATCTACATTAGATTTTTATCAAGAAGCGATATTAGATAATTTTTCATTTGGAGTGAATCAACGTATTAATAATTACGAAGGAGCTTCAATAACAACTTTTGGAGCATCTGTTGGGTTTTTTATGGAAGAAATTGAAATAGGAGCTAATTATTCTTTTGAAGTTGCAAGTAAAAATTTAACAGGAATTTCGTACAATATTATTGAGTTTTATTTCACCTATGATTTTGATCTCTTTAAAGAAGATAGAAGAGGAAACAATAGCAGATTTTATAGTTTTTAATTCATTTCAGAAAACGTATAATTTAATATAATCATGAAATATTTTTTAATTATTTTCATGTTGTTACCTTTAAAAGTGTACTTATTGCTCAAAATAACGTACCACTAGAAAATTCTTATGTTAAATTTGAAGCTCCACAATTTAAAAATAATAACTATTATTTAGCTGGATATTATAGAAAATATACAGTTCTACTAGATTCTGTTACAGCTACAAATAATGGGCAACGGGGTTTTAAAAATAGTAAAAAATATACAGAAGGTATTTATTTGTTAGCTGATAATAACAAGAAAGTAGTCATGGAATTTATGATGGATTCTTTACAACAATTTTTAATAAAAGTAAATATAGCTGATCTTCAAAAAAGCATCATATATAATTCTAAAATTAACGAGGGCTTTCTCAGTTTCAACTCTTTTTTAAATAGCAAATTAACACAAATTGATGAATTTAAATCAATTAAAGATAGTATTGTTTATCAAGAAAAAGTAAAAAAAACAAAGTGAAATAGAACTTTATAAATATAATTATAGAATAAAGAACCCTAAGAGTGTAATCTCAATACTATTTAAATTAACTGAGCCGGTTGATGCTATATTTAGAAATAAAATAAAATCTGAGATGCTTTTAAATAGAAGTGATAGCTTAAATTATTTGAAGGAAAAGTATTTTTCAGGTATTAATTTTAGTGATGAAAGATTATTGAGAAATCCATTTTTAGAAAATAAAAACCATTTTTATTTTAATTCATTCATAACTTCTAAACCCAGTGAAATTACGAGTGAAGTTTTTAAAATTTTAGACAAAACGGGTTCAAAATAAGGGAATATGTTTTCTTGCCTGAGTTTTTACTTTATCAATAAGTATGTAAATCCAAAAATTATGGGGCTTGATAAAGTATTTATAAATATATATAATAACTACTTTAAAAATAAAAAACATACTTGGTTAACTCTTAAGCAACAGTTGATTTTCAAACACTTTATAATGTTTCTCAAACACCTGTTTTCTACTTACTAGATAAGGATAAAAATATTGTTGCAAAAAAAATTCCCTTCGATAAGTATTGGAATATTATCAATAAATAATAGTATAATATCTAAAATGTAAAAATTTATAGATAAGTGACATTTATCATTAAAAAAACTAAAAAATCATCCTAAATTTACAGTACTTATTCATTGCTTGATTCAATTTAAGTAATGAGTTTTTGATTTTTTTAGTTAGTAGTAAAAAAGGGAGCTTAATAAGCTCTCTTTTTTAGTTAACACCTTTCTTGTTTTTAGAGAAAATCTTGCAGCAGTATTAATAATCAAATTATTTCATTGAAAAACAAGGTATTACAAGTATAATTTACTACATTTATAACGGTTATAGATATAACTAAATAGAAGTTATGGATATTGGAAAAGAAACAATACAACAAACAGTTAAATGTAATAAAGACTTTAGGTGTTTAAAAGATAACTGCGAAAGTTGTTGTAAAGTATTAAGCTGTGTTGATGGTAAAGTACACTTTGTAGAATATAATTCTAAAAGTTATTGTGGGTATAGAATGATTTTTGGAAATTCTTACATTTGTAATTGTCCAACAAGAAAAGAAATTTATAATAAGTACGGCGTTTAGATTTTTAAAATTAGTTATTAAAAATAAACTCTAAAAGTAATATTTGGAGTTGCTTCAATTGAAGTATTATTAATTGTATTAATTGTATTTTGGTTAGTTACTTTGTAATAAGTATTTAAAATATTTTTAGTGTTTAATAAGTTCAATATTGAAATTCCTACCATTGCACTACTATTTTCACCTAAATTAAATTTATAAGTTGAAGAAAAATCAGTTCTAAAATAACTAGTTAATCGGTCGCTATTTGGCTCGTTATAAATTATGGAGCTGGTTATACCATTTATGTTAACAGCATCCTCACTTGTTGGGGTAGTGTGTGGTTTTCCAGTTCTCCATAACAATCCTAAAGCAATATCTAGTTTTTTATAAGTAAATGTATTACCAAACGAAAGACTATGTTTTATATCTAAATTATTAGGGAAAACTGAAGGCGTTAATTCAGGGAAATTATAGCTATTTTTATTAAAAGTATAGCCAATCCAAGTACTAAATGATTTCGTTTTTTTATTTATTAAAAACTCCACACCTTTTACTGTATAGCTGCCAGAAGTTTTAATATATTGATTTTGATTTTGAAACCCTTGGTTTGCGGTTGTAATACCATCTACATATTTGTAAAACCCTTCTAAATCAATAAAGAAATTATTTATCTTATAATTTATTCCTAATGAAGCTTGCTTACTTTTTATTATTGGTATTGTAGCGTTATCGGCCAACGACCATCGTTTTTTTTCAACACCTAAGAAATCTTCTTGTAAATCAATAATTTGTGTAGCATTTTGACTTTTAAATTCTCCAGCTAAATGTATAGATACATTTGAGTTTACTTTGTGTGTTATTTGCAATCTAGGCTCAGCAATAAACGTTTTAAATTTTTCAATATAGTTAAGTCTAAAGCCCCCATTAATAAAAATTTTATTATTTGAGTTGTAATTTATTTCGCTGTAAATAGAATGATTTCTAATCACATTTTTTATGTTTCTAAAAAATAATGGAACATTCACATCTTCAGTATTTGTAATCCCTAATTCCGAAAAATGATAGCCATTTAAAAATTCAATATTTTTGTTAAATTTATAATAGGTATTAAACTTAACGCCAGTTTCTAAAACTTCATTTACCTGTATTAAGCGCTGTTCATTTAATAATGTATAATTTTCAGCATGAATATTATATTTTGTATAGTAAGTTTGAAAAGAGGTTCTAAATTTTTCACTCCATTTACTTTTTATGATTAGACCGGCAGCAACATTATTTTGTTCAAGTTCACTTGTTTTAGATTCAGAAGTTGTTTCAGTTTCTATAGATTCATTGAAGTGAAATTGGTTATCTACATTTAAATAACTAATCCTTAATTTATGTTTTTTGTTAATATTATAAAGTAGTTTAAAACTAAAATCTGTAAAGTTAAATGTTGAACTAGTTTTAATAGCATTGTTATTTGTAGTAGCTGAGACTTTTGAATCTTGAAATGTTTTGTTAAAATATTGAGTAAAAGTAGGTGTTTCAATTAAGTCTGTAATAGCACGCCTTGCAGAAAATTGAACTCCAATAGTTTTAGAAAGAGGGATATGAGCATACGCATCAGCACTTAAGAGATTAAACCCACCACCACCAAATGCTTTTTCATGAATTTCATTTATTGTTTCAATATTTATTGTACCTGAAACACCATCATTGTATTGTGAGCTGGTACCATTTTTAGTAAGTGTTACTTTGTCAGTTAAGTAAGGGTTGAAAGCCGAAATTAACCCAAAGAAATGTCCAGAATGGTACATTTTAATTCCATCCCAAAGTAATAAATTTTGATCGTTAGACCCACCTCTTATATTTATATTTGAGACAGTTTCATTAACACTGCTAATTCCAGGGATAGATTGTATTTTCTGTAAAATATCAGGTTCAGTTAGTCCAGGTAAAATACCTGAATTAAGCACGTCTATTGTAATTGTATTGTCGGTTTTTATAGTAATGCCTGAAGTTAAGTAATTGGTTAAAATTACCTCGTTAAGTGTTTCAATTTTTTGGGATAATGAAATAGATAAACAAGTTGTATTTTTTAAAAAATCTGTAGAATTTAAATACACTGTTGGGTAGGAGATATGATGAATTTCAATGATTTGATTTTCATTTATTTTTCCAATGTTAAAATAACCTGAACTATTTGAAATGGAATGAATGTTAGTGTTACCAACTCTTATTTGAGCATTTTTAATAACAGATTTTGTGTTAAAATCAACTAAATAGCCACATACTGTATAATTAGTAATTTCTTTACTAATTAATATGTTTTTAGGTGTTAAAAATGTAAAAGTTAAATGGGTGTTATTTTTTAAATAGTGTATTGTTTCACGTAATGTAAATTTTTCATAAAACGGAATAATTTTTATTGTTGAAATTATTTTATTAGCATACGTAAAAGTGACATTATATTTTTTTTCAGCGTTTAATAATATTTCAGATAAAGGTTTAGTTTCTTCTGTTAAATTTTGAGAAAAGCTTAAATTTAAATGAAGAAATAAAATTAGAATAAATAAGGGGTATTTTTTTATGATCATTTAATTAATTACTACTGTAAACTCACCTGATTATCACTAAATATAGTGAATTTTAAATTAAGAGGGACACAAACAGCTTGCAAAGCTACTTCTAAATTTTCATGTGTAAAATTTCCAGTAAACAACAGCTCTTCTAGAGAGCTATCATAATTAATTTTTATTTTAAATTGTCTTTCAACTTCTTTTATAACGTATTTATAAGGGATACTTTTAAAGGAACTATTATTATCAATCCAAGAAGGGTTTATTTCATGAAGTTCTGTAATTAATTCAGTTTTAGAATTTAAAATTTTAAAACTATTTCTTGCGGGTACTTTAACTGTTTTATTGTTATAGCTAACACTAACTAAACCTTCATAACATTGAACTTCAAAATAAGTATCTCTTACAATTACATTAAATTGAGTACCTAAAACCTGTACTTTCCCTAAATTGGTGTTAACAGTAAATTTAGAACCTTTAGTTACTTTAAAAAAAGCTTCCCCTTTTAAGTTTAAAATTCGATCTTTTTCCCAATTTTTAGATTTAAAGGTTATTTCAGAGTCAGCATTTAAATCTACATTAGAGTTATCGGGTAATTCAAAACTTGTTTTTTCAGCCAAATTAGTGACGTATGTAGTATTTTTATTTGAAATAAAATAGTATGAGGAAATAATTATAGCCAACATTGCGGCAACCCTATAAACGTATTTGGTGAAATTTATTTTTTTAACTTTAATATTAGTATGTTTTGATTTAATTTTTTCTAAACCCTCTTCAATATTATAATTTGGTGTTTTAAGTTGTTTAGTAGCGTCAATAATTTTCTTGTACGAATGTATTTCTTCTTCATTTAAGCTATTCTTAAGCTCATCTTCACTTATTTCTCCGTTTAGCCATTTGGCTAAAAAATAATTTTTCTCCATATCTTAATAACTATTCAAGTTAATTTTACCCTACCTAATAATTAAATATTTTCAATCTCTTTTCTAAGACTAATTAAAGCATAATGTATTCTTTTCTCAACAGTTTTTATTGAAATGTTTAATATTTCAGCAATTTCTCTATACTTTTTACCATCAATTCTATGCATCAAAAAAGTAACTCTTTGTACTTCTGTTAAATTAGAAATTGCACGTTGTAATTTAACACCAAATTCTTTTTCCTCTAGCAAAAATTCTGGAGATTCGTTTGTGACAGTATCATTTAAGGTGCTTTTAAAATTCAAAACTACGGTACTCTTAGAGTATTCATTTAGAAATAAATTAGTAGCAATTCTATATAAGAACGATTTTCCTTTACCGGGGATTACTTTGCTACAATTACTCCAAAATTTCAAAAAAGCATCTTGAACAATATCATTTGCCAAATCTAAATTACCACATTTGTAAAAAATATAATTACTTAGTGATTTTGAGTTTTCTCTAAAAAAAGTGCTAAATCTTTTTTCATCACAAAAGCTGTTATTATTCTTATTATCCATTAATTTTAAATAAGTTTGTTTAAAACTACGTTGTAAATATAATTTTTTTTTAAAAAAGATAGGGTGTTTTTAAATGAAACTGTTATATAATAAACCCCTAAAAAATAATAGTATGAAATCTATAACTAAATTACTTTTTTTTGGATTGTTTTTAGTTGTAGTAGCTTCATGTCAGAAAGAAGTAGAAAAAATTATTCAACCCTCTCAAGAGGAAGTGCTACAAGCGAATACAGTTGTAGCTACTTTGGTAAAAAGAACAACTACTAAAGATGGTTCTAAAGACAATATAATAGATAATGCAAGTTGTTTAAGTGTTCAACTACCTGTTACAGTAGAAGTAAACGGATTAGAGATTATTATAGATTCGGAAGAAGATTTTGAAGTAATTGAAGCTATTTTTGACGAGTTTGATAACGACATTGATAGTCTTGATATTTTATTTCCAATAGTGATAATTCTAAGTGATTTCACAGAAATAACAATTGCTAATTTTAATGAGTTAGCAAACTTTATTGCTGAATGTGAAGGTGAAAATGAAGTAGATGATGATATTGAATGTGTAGATTTTGTATATCCAATTACATTATCAATTTTTGATTCAGCCAATCAATTAGCAGAAACAGTTACCATACATAATGATGAGGATTTTTATAAATTTATTGATGAAATAGAAGAACACCATGTGGTTCAAATTAATTTTCCAATTCAAGTTGTTTTAGCCGATGGTACACAGTATACCATTAACAATATGAATGAACTTGAAAATGCAATTGAAGAAGCTGATGGAACCTGTGATGAAGATGATGATAACGATTATGATGATGATGATTGTGAAGAATGTACAGTAAATCAAATTACAGATTTATTAATTACTTGTAGTTGGTTTGTTGAAGAAATAATAATAGATGGTATTGAAAACACAGAGCAATACACTAATTATTCCTTTACGTTTTTAGATAATGGAACTGTTATCGTTAGATCTGGAGGGAATGAAATAGTTGGAACTTGGGTTGTTGATGTTTCTGTTAACGGGAGTATTTTAGTGAAATTTAATTTCGATAATTTTCAAGATTTTTCATTTAACTGGGTTCTGTACGAAATTGAAGATGATAACGAAATAGATTTAAGATTTGAAAACAACAAACTCGAATTTGAAAAAAATTGTTCAGACGTTAATAATAATTTAGTGTATGTTTTAAATGATGGAGATTGGGAAATAGCAAATTTTAATGATGAAGGAGAAAATAAAACATCAGATTATGAGGGGTTTATTTTAGATTTTAAAGAAGATTTTACACTTACAGCTACTAAAGAAGCTGAAGATATTCAAGGAACTTGGGAAATTATTAATGAAGATGGAGTTTTAAAACTTGAATTAGATTTTAATGATGTTGATCCCTTTGATGAGCTAGAAGAAGATTGGATAGTTGTTGAAATAAACACCAATAGAGTAGAAGTTAATAATTTAGATAACTCAGGTGAAGAAGAAATGAACTTAGTTTTTGAACGTATTTAGTAACCCCAATATTTTTATTTCATGCAAAAGCCACTTATTTAAGTGGCTTTTGTTATTTTAGCGCTTTCTGTTAAAGAAATCTTAAAAAAATTGAATTTATAAATAAGTAAAACAATACATTATTTACTTATATTTACAAATAGATATTTTTACTTTAAAATTAAATAGCCACAACTCTAAGATATTATTATATAAATTTAGTTGTTGGGTCTAAATTAATGCAGATTAAATATTTGATTGCTTAAAAAAGAAAGAGAATTTAAGAAGTATTTTAAATACAGTACATACCCCCTAAATAGAGTGTGCAGTGAGTGAAAATAAGGAAATTGAAAAATTAAAATTCTCAGAGCTATTATTAAATGAAGTAAATTTAATAGTTGTTTCTAGTGATATAGATGGAAACTTAACTTATGTTTCTCCAGCTACCGAAAAAATTATAGGATATAAAACAAAACAACTTTTAGGAGAAGGATGGTGGGATTTAACATTTTTAACTAAAGAAGAAGGGCTGGTTTTTAAAAAAAAAGTATGTGATTTATCTTCCCAAAAAATTAAAGTTGATGAAAAACCTTACGAAAGAAAGTTAAAATGTAAAGACGGAAGCGCTAAATGGATTGAATGGCGAGATTCTTTAAGTGCAGATAATACTTTTGTGTCTGTTGGTGTAGATGTAGATGACTGGAAAAAAACTGAAGAAAAGAAAATTCAATCAGATACCATTATAAAACACATGGACTCTATGGTGTTGGTAAGTAATAATGAAGGAGAATTACTTTTCGCATCACCATCAGTAGAGAAAATGCTAGGATATTCCATAAATGAAATTATGGGTGAAAAATGGTGGAAAGTAACTTTTGATAACCCACACGAGGCATCTAGAGTTAAAGATGCCATCCATAAATTTGTTTTTTTTAATGAAACAGGTTATACAGATATTTCTAAAAGAAAGATAAAAACGAAGGAAGGGCATTATAAATGGATTGAGTGGCAAGTATCTAAAGGTGATAATAACACCTATATTTCTGTTGGGAGAGATATTACAGATAGAATTTTAACAGATATTGAATTAAAAAAAGCCAAAGAGTTTGCAGAAGAATCATTGAAAGTTAAAAATGAATTCTTAGCCAATATGAGTCATGAAATTAGAACACCATTAAATGCAGTAATTGGTTTTACAGATTTATTGTTGGAGACCGAATTAACATCTGAACAAAAACTGCATTTAGAAACAATGCGAAATTCAGGAGAAATTTTACTCTCATTAATAAATAATGTATTAGACCTTTCTAAACTAGATTCAGATAAATTAGAAATTGAAAAAATTTCATTCAACTTACACAAGCAATTAAGTGAAGTAGTTAGACTTATGAAAATTAAATCTGATGAAAAAGACATAACATTAGATATAGTAATAGACTCTAACACCCCAAAAGAAGTAATAGGAGACCCTACAAGATTAGGACAAATAATGTTAAACTTAATTGGAAACGCAGTTAAATTTACAAATGAAGGTTCTGTAGTTGTTAGTGTGAGAACAGAAAGTAAAACTGAAGAAACAGCTGATGTGTTATTTGAAATCAAAGACACAGGAATTGGAATAGTTTCAAATAAAATTAATACAGTATTTGGAGCGTTTACTCAAGCAAAAAGTGATACGTCTAGAATTTATGGAGGTACCGGTTTAGGTTTAGCCATTGTTAAAAAGTTGGTTAATTTATTAAAAGGAGAAATTCAAGTTGAAAGTAAATTTGGAAAAGGGAGTGTGTTTAAAATGAAATTACCATTTAAAATTTCTAATAAAATTATAACAAATGAGTTCCAACAAAATCTTTCTATAGACGAACCTTTAGGCTTAAATATTTTACTAGTTGATGATAATAAAACAAATCAATTATTAGGAAAAACAAGACTAGAACGTTGGGATTGTAAAGTAGATTTAGCAAGTAATGGAATTGAAGGTGTTAAAAAAACACAACAAAAATTATACGATGTTATATTAATGGACATACAAATGCCTATTATGGACGGATATGAAGCTACAAAGATTATCAAAAACGATATATCAGAAGAGGTTTCTAAAATTCCAATAATAGCTATGACAGCCTACACTTCAAAAACAGATATTAAAAGAGCCATAAATGCGGGTATGGACGATTATATTTTTAAGCCCTTTAAACCCACTGAAATCTATAGATTGCTTAAAAAACATGGTAAAACTGTAAAAAAACCATTAGAATCTGTAAACGATTATTTAAATGTTACTACCACTAAAAGTAAAAAGGAAGAGAAGCATATTGATTTAAAATTTTTAAAAGAAGAAACATTAAATGAGAGTTCTTTGTTAAAATTATTGATAGAATCCTTTCTAAAGGATATTGATGAGTTTTTAGAAGTACTAGAAAAAGGGTGGGAAGTTAAAAACTGGGAAATTTTACACGGAGTAACGCATAAAATTAAACCAAGTATAAGTATGTTTGGGATTTCAAAACTTGGACCAGTTATACATGTATTGGTAAACAAGTTTAAAGAAGGTAAAGAAACAAAAGATATGAAAGAGCTTGTAAATTCTTGTATGAAAATATTTAAATTAGTAAAAAATGAATTGCTAATAGAACTAAAGTTATTGGAAAATGAATAATAAACTTAAAATTGTTTTAGCTGAAGATAACACTACGCTTTCTTTACTACTAAAGTTTAGACTTGAAAAAGAAGGGTATGAACTCATAATGGCTGAAGATGGTAAAGAAGCCATTGAATATATTGAGCAACAAATGCCTGATATAATTATTACAGATATTATGATGCCTTTTGTTAGTGGTCTAGAAGTAATTAGCCATGTTAGAAATAAATTAAATTTGAACACGCCTATTATTGTTTTTTCATCAGCAGGTCAAGAAGAAATGGTATTAAAGGCATTTAACCTAGGAGCTAATGATTTTATGGGAAAACCATTTAGTCCAAATGAGTTGGTTATTCGTATAAAAAGATTGATAGGATAACACCCAAAGAATGGATAGAGTACAACAGTTTATTAATTACTATAATGGTGAGCCCCTAATAATTCAACTTGTTTGGATAGTTGCATGCATGCTCTTCTTTACGACTTTAATTTTTATAATTTATCTTAAAATATTAAGAGTTAAACTAAGAAGAAATGAAAAACTTATAACAAAATTCTCTAAAGAATATGAATTGTTATTAGTTACCTATTTATATACTGAAAGTGGTGAAGATGGAGAAATAAGTTCAGAACAAAAGGAAGTTATAGATAAATTAAAGGAAAGTATTACAAATAAATTTAAGCGGGAAATAGTTGTTTTATCATTTTTAAAGTTAACTAATGAGATTACAGGAGAAATGGCAGAATCAATTTACAACCTCTATGCTAATACAAAACTTAAGAAGTATGCTTTAGCAAAATTGAAGAGTAGAAAATGGGACGTAATTGCAGGAGGGATTAGAGAACTTACATTATTTCATGTAAAGGAAGCTCATGATAAAGTTATAAAACATGTAAATCATTCAAAAAGAGAAGTTCGTAAAGAAGTACAATTGTATTTAGTTAATTTATTTAACTTTAAAGGGCTTAACTTTCTAGATGATTTAAAAACCCCATTATCAGAATGGGATCAAATACAACTTTTAGAAGAACTTCAAAAATCTGAAGATCAACAAATTCCAGATATTACAGCTTGGTTAAAATCACCCAATGATTATGTAGTTGTATTTGCACTAAAGCTAGCAAAAATATACAATCAATTTGGAATGAAAGAAGTCTTAATTGATTTACTAAATCACACAAGTGAAAAAGTTAGACTTGAATTACTCCCTGTATTAAGTTATTTACATGTTTTGGAATCTAAGGAAGTGTTAAAGAAAGATTTTAATTCACGTACGAAGGATGAGCAAATAGCAATTTTTAAACTTTTGGAAAATTTAGGAGAAACAGAAGATGAGCCTTTCATACTTAGACATATACACAATTCTAATTTTGAAATTAAATTTTCGGCGCTTAAAATTTTAAAAGATATTAATATAGAAAAATTTAGAAGTTTTAATTTAGTACCACCAGAATCTGAATTTGTGAAAATGGTTTTATTTATTGAAAATAATTAAATATGGATACGAGTACTGTAAATACAATATTGCTGATATTTCATTATTTGTTTTTCATATATACAGTGGCGGTAATTCTGTCGTATATAATTCTTGGAACAATATCTTTAATTGAAACAAATCAATATCTAAAGAAAAATAAATTTGTTAATTATAAAGAAATATTATCTTCAAATATTTCGCCTTCTATTTCAATAATTGCACCTGCTTATAACGAAAGTTTAAATATAGTTGAAAACGTAAGGTCTTTACTTTCAAGTCATTATGTTAATTATGATGTAATTATAGTGAATGATGGGAGTAAAGATGATAGTTTAGAAAAACTAATTGAAGTTTACAACTTAGTAAAGGTAGATTATTTAGTAAACGAACAAATACCAACAAAACCATTACGAGAAGGAATATTTAAATCTACCAACCCAGCATTTGAAAAATTAATAGTTATAGATAAGGAAAATGGTGGTAAATCAGATGCATTAAATATGGGGCTTAACATCAGTAAAAGTCAATATACTGCCTGTATAGATGTAGACTGTTTATTGTTAGAAGATGCACTTCAAAAAATGATAAAACCATTTTTAGAGTTAACAGAAGTTAAAGTAATTGCTACAGGTGGAGTTATTAGAATAGCAAATGCTTGCACAATAAAAGATGGAAAATTATTAGATGTAGATATGCCAAAATCTATGCTAGAAAGAGCTCAAATTTTAGAGTACATCAGGTCATTTTTATTAGGAAGAATGGCTTGGAGTAAACTTAATGGGTTGTTAGTAATTTCAGGAGCGTTTGGAATGTTCGATAAAAAAATAGCAATTGAAGTAGGAGGTTACGATACAAATACTGTGGGTGAGGATATGGAAATTATTGTTAGAATGAGAAGGCATATGGAGGAGGAGAAAAGAAAGTATAGAGTAGCGTATATACCTGATCCATTGTGTTGGACTGAAGCACCAGACAGCCATAAAATATTTATTTCTCAAAGAAATAGATGGACAAGAGGTACTATTGAAACTCTTAGAAAACACAGAAAAATTGGATTAAATCCAAAATACAGATCACTGGGGTTAGTGAGTTTCCCTTTTTGGTTTATTTTTGAAAGAATGGCGCCAATTATTGAAGTGGTTGGACTTATCTATTTTTGCGTATTAATGTTTCTTAATGCACTTAGATGGGATTATGCTTTTGTGTTTTTTATAGCAGCATATTTTTTTACAGTTGTTTTTTCGCTAGTCGCAATACTTTCAGAAGAACATACCTATCATCAATACAAAAAGAAAGGAACAGGAATAAAGTTAGTAATAACAACCTTTTTAGAACCTTTTATTTTTCATCCATTTGTATTGTATGCAGCCATAAGAGGAAATTTTGACTACATATTTAATAAAAATAAAAAATGGGGTGTCATGAAAAGAAAAGGTCTAGTAAATAAATCATAAAAACAATAATACTGATAATATGAAACTAAAATTGCCAGTTGCAAATAGTTACAATTATATATATTTAACAATTGCATTAATTTGCACTTTTTGGCTCATAAGTTTAGTTGAAATTTATATAACTATAACTAATGGGTTAAAAGTTCAAAATATTGGAGAAGCGTTATTATACAAATTTATTAATGATTTTTGGTCTGCAATAATAGCCGCGTTATTATTACTTCCTATTTATTTTTTAAGTGCTTTCATTTTAAAAAAAGCAGGGAGAATTTTGTTTGCCATTTTATTTTCACTGTTGGTAATTGCTCAGTTTGGTCTGGTTAAATATAGTTTAACAACTTTAGTAAATCTTGGAGCTGATATTTTAGGGTATTCTTTAGATGATATGTATTTAACAGTCACAGCCTCCGAAGCAATGTCATTTATGTATTTTGTGCCATTTATAGTACTTCCACTTGCGTTCTTAGGGGTTTATATGTTTTTAAAAAAGTACATTGAGAATAAACAAATATTAGGAATCACAATTATATTTGTGTTGCTTTTTGGGAGCTTAAAAATTGTACTAGCTGAAGCTTCAAATAATATATATCAAAATAAAACATACTTCTTAGTAAAGGATGTTTTAAAATTTCAGAATGAAAAAAGAGAAGTAAATGCATTAAATTTATTTGATAGAAACGATTACCCATATCTAAAACCATTCCATCAAACGGAAGATGTTTTAGCGCCGTTTTTTAATATTCAAGAACAAAAACCAAACATTGTTGTACTTATTGTTGAAGGATTGGGAAGCGAGTTTATGGACGGAAATACGTACAGCGGATTTACACCATATTTAGATTCATTAATTTCAAAATCGTTGTATTGGGAAAATTTTGTAAGTAACACAGGAAGAACATTTGGTGTAATTCCATCACTATTAGGATCACTTCCATACGGAGAAACAGGTTTCTTAGAATTGTCAAAAACACCTTCTCACATTTCATTAATTAGTGTTTTAAAGGCTAATGGATATACAACTTCATACTATTCAGGAGATCAATCAAGTTTCGATAAAAAAATTAACTTTTTAGAGTATAATGGAATTGAGCATATAATTGATGAAAGTAAATATGGTTCAGAATATATAAAAACCAAAGGGAATTCAGGAGGCTTTTCGTGGGGATATCCTGACTCTGAAATATTTAAAAAAACATTAGCTTCATTAGACGGAAAAACGTTACCAAGATTAGATATAATAATGACATTAACAAATCACGAACCATTTAGTTTTCCTTCAAAAGAGCAATATGAACTAAAGGTTGATAGTATTTTAAATTCTAACCAAAAATTTAATATTCCAAAAGAAGAAATTATAGCAAATAAAGATATTTATACAGCGTTGTATTATACAGACAGTTCTATTAAAAACTTTATGAACGCTTATGCCAAGCGAGAAGAATTTAAGAATACAATTTTTATAATTACAGGAGATCATCGATTAATTCCTATTACACAAAAAGATAAATTATGTAGATTTCATGTGCCATTATATATCTACAGTCCAATGTTAAAAAAGGCAGAAAAATTTAAATCAGTTTCATCACATTGGGATATTGCACCTAGTTTATTGTCCTTTTTAATGAACAATTACAAGTTTAATAACTTAGAAGAAACATCTTGGATGAGTGAAGGATTAGATACAGCAAGGTTTTTTAGAAATAAACATCAAATACCTTTAATGAGGTATAAAGGAAGTGTGAATGATTTTATGTATAAAGAATATTTATATTCTGATGGTGAATTGTTTAAGGTGAATGAAAATTTTGGAACATTTAAAATTATAGATGAAAACCTATTAAAAATACTATCAGATTCGCTTAAAGAGTTTAAAAAGAAAAATGCTTATATAACACAACGAAATAAAATATTCCCAGATTCATTAAATATATATGTAAAACCAAGTATTGAATTTTCGGAAGCGCAATTGTTAAAAATTAAAGATTTAGCAGACGGTTTAAATTTTGATGAGATATTTAATGTTGCTAGAACAAATGCTTTTGATGGAAAATATGAAAATGCACAATTATTGTGTGATTATATTTTAAATGAACTTCCAAATCATGCAGATGCAAGAACATTAAAAGGAAGAACTTTTGCTTGGGATGGTAAATATGCTGAAGCTGAAGTAGAATTCTTAGGTGTAGTTAAAAGGTCTCCTTATTACGATGATAGTTTTATAGCATTGTTAGATTTATACTGGTGGTCTGATCAAGATGAAAAGTCAATTGGTTTGGTTGAAAAAGCAATGAAAAATGAAATTAAAAATGCGGATATCAGCTTTAAGTTAGCCAAAGCTTATAAAAGAATGAATAATTTTGAAGCTTCCACCAAATTAATGGATAGTATTTTAGAAATACACCCAGAGAACGAAGATTATAAAACCTTTAAACAATCCTTAGAATGATACAATCAAAATCTGTTATAAAAAGTATTTCGATACTACTGTTTTTAGCTACTTTTCAAGTTGTTGCACAGCAAAGGGTGTTTACTGGAAATCCAGACACAGCCTTTAAAAAAGCCCGTGAACTAGCCTTTAATAAACAACGAAAACAAGCACAAGATTCCCTTTTGTTTATATTAACAAAATATCCAGATTATTTAGATATTCGTTCATTTTTAGCAAGTACTTATTCTTGGGATGGAGCTTATAAAAAGGCACGAAAAGAATTTTCGTACGTTTTAAAGAAAAATCCAAAAAGAAAAACCGATTGGATTGCAGCTATTAATAACGAATTGTGGGGAGAAACGCCGTTTAATGCTTTAAAATTGGCTAATACAGCATTAAAACAGTATCTGAAAGATGATGATTTATTGTATTTAAAAGCAAAAGCAGAAGAGAATTCTAACAATCCAGATAAGGCATTAACAACATTAAAAAATATCTTAAAAAACAATCCAGAAAATGACAATGCAAAAAGTTATAAAGCAAGTTTAATTCATTCGTTAAGCTTCAATACCATTGGAATTACTTCTTCAGTAGATTTATACGATAAGAACGAAAGAGATCCAATGCAATACCACACATTCAAGTACAGCAGACAAACGAAGTTAGGAAGTATAACAGCTAAGGTAAATTTCAATAGAAGATTTCAAAAAAACGGAGTGCAATACGAGGTAGATATGTACCCAAAAATAATGAAAGGATTGTATGCTTATGTGAGCGCTGGAGTTTCAAATACAGATTTATTTCCAAGTGTTCGTTACGGAGCTGAACTCTACAAATCGTTACCAAAAAGTTTTGAAATGTCATTTGGATTTAGAGGCTTAAAATATACCAAAACCACAACTATTTATACAGGCTCAGTTGGTTGGTACACAGGTAATAGTTACTGGTCATTTAGAACGTATGTAACACCTGGAGATACAGGTTCAAGCAAATCAGGAACACTTAATTATAGAAAGTATAGAAGTGATGCCGATAATTATTTTAGTATTGCGGCAGGGATAGGATTTTCTCCTGAAATAGACCCATTCCCATTAAATGATGATGAAGAAGCTATTTTTGATTTAAAGTCTCAGAAATTTAATATGGGATATTACTTTACATCTTCTAATAAACAACATGCTTGGGGTACTAAATTTAGTTTAGCTCATCAAGAAAAGAGCTTCTCATTTGGTAATTATTATTTAATTTATACATTAGGAATTTCGTATAGTGTAAAATTTAAATAATGACTCAAGAAATCAGAAAGTTTCAATTTTAAAAACTCCAAATTGGTTAGGGATTGAAGTAACAGGCGAAAAGAGATACTACAATTCGGTGCTAGCCAAAAACCCATATTGTAATTGGTAAATTATAATTATATTGCAATATAAACATTCAACTAAATATGTTAGAATTAGCAGGAATTATAATTTTAGGAATAATTGCACAATGGTTTGCTTGGAAACTTAAAATCCCAGCTATTTTACCATTAATTTTAATTGGTTTATTTGTTGGGCCTTTGTCAACATTTATTTCTGAAGATGGCACTAAATGGATACAACCTGTATGGAACGGGGTTGAAGGGCTATTTCCAGGGGAAAAACTATTTAGTTTTGTTTCATTATCAATTAGTATTATTTTATTTGAAGGAGGATTGACATTAAAAAAAGAGGAGATTTTAAATGTAGGCCCTTCAATTGTTAAACTAATTACGTTAGGTTCAGTAGTAACTTTTTTTGGAGCCGGTATTGCAACGCATTTTATTTTTGATTTAAGTTGGGCAATTTCATTTTTGTTTTCAGCTTTAATAATTGTTACAGGACCAACTGTAATTGGACCAATTTTAAGAAATATTCCATTAAAAAAAGATGTTTCGGCAGTATTAAAATGGGAAGGAATATTAATTGACCCTATTGGAGCATTGGTAGCCGTTTTGGTTTTCGAGTTTATAAGTGTTGAAGGTGGCTATGAATATACCAAAGATGCTTTGATTGAATTTGGAAAAATAGTAATTATTGGAATTTCAATCGGGTTCACTTCAGCGTACGCACTCTTTTATGCATTAAAATTTAAGATTGTTCCACATTATTTATTAAATGTAATAACCTTAGCGTGTGTTTTAGCTGTATTTGTATTGTCTGATTTATTTGCACACGAATCTGGGTTATTAGCAGTTGTAATTATGGGAATGGTACTTGGTAACTTAAAAGTAGCTGAACTAAAGGAAATACTATATTTTAAAGAATCTTTAAGTATACTTTTAATTTCTATCTTATTTATTTTGCTAGCAGCAAATATGAATGTTGAAGACTTGTTACTGCTATACAGATGGGAAACACTAGTATTATTTGCGATAGTTGTTTTTGTACTTCGCCCAATAGGTGTTTTTTTAAGTACAGCTAATTCTGGTTTAAAATTAAACGAAAAATTATTTATTAGTTGGGTTGGACCAAGAGGGATTGTTGCCGCAGGTATTGCTTCATTATTTGGACTGAAGTTAATTATGTTAGAGGTGCCAGGAGCTGAATATATTACACCACTTGTGTTTATGATTGTACTTGGTACAGTACTTTTAAATGCTACTACAGCACGTATTTTTGCTAAAGTAGCAGGCGTATTTTTAAAATCTTCAGATGGAATTATATTAATTGGCGCTTCAAATTTTGCACGATTAATAGGGGCATATTTAAAGAATAATAATAGAAGAGTTGTTTTAATAGATAGTAATGTTAGTAATATAAATAAAGCAAAGTCTTTAGGGATTGAAGCTATTGAAGGGAATATCTATGCAGATGAATTATTAGAAGATATTGAATTAAATGATATTGGTTATTTATTGGCACTAACAGGGAGCGCACCTGTGAATGAATATGCCATGGAAAAATTAGCACCAACTTTTGGAGAAAAAGGAGCATTTAGAATTATTTCTACAGATGAAATGAAGGAAGGTAATTCCACACCTAAAGGTAATTTATTCACTCATAAAGACGATTTTATAAACTTAAGTGAAGTTGTTCGTGATTTTCCTTTAGTGAACGAAGTTGTTGTTAATTCACAAGAACATTACACTACATTATTAAAAGAAATAAATGAAGAACCACAGGCTATACCTATGTTTTTAAAAGATACCAATGGTGAAATTCATATCATCTCTTCGCTAGAAGAATCTTTTAAAATTGAAAAAGGGAATACATTAATTTACATTGGAAAAACAATTATATAACTCTTTTTAGATAAGCAAAATATTTTATTTTTCGTTTTTCCAATAACGTGGATTTGCATCTTCAGAAACCTGATTCCAATAATCTTGATTTACAATATGCCCATCAAAGGTTTTTAATTTACGCTCAAAAACCCAAATGGTTGGGTTAAAAACCATATCTGTAGTTGCAACGGTATATAGTTGAGGTTCTTCCTCTGTTTTTCGTTTTTCCTCTTGAATTAAAATTTCAAAACCATTATGTTCTAATAATTTTTTTAAAAAATCTTTACGGTTTTCATCAATCTTCTTTTCTATAAAAGTAACTCTAGTATCTTCTATACTTCCAAATGCGTGTTTTCCTGCTAATACCATAATCTCTTAATTATAAATGCTACTTAGTTCGTAAATGTATTCATATAATGGGCTGTATAAACCTAATACTACAATACCAATTACAGTAATTATTAAGCCTAAGCGCATATATAATTTGTTCTTAAAAAACGGAATTGGATTTTCACCTTTTCTTAAAAACATAGCTCTTACTACTAACAAATAGTAGTATAAAGAAATTGTAACATTCACTACAGCTATAAACACTAATAAATAATAGCCTTCACTTGCTGCTGCTGTGAATAAGAAAAACTTACCAAAGAAACCTGCAACTGGTGGAATACCAGCTAATGAAAACAATGCTAAAAGCATTACCAAGCTTAACTTAGGGTTTGTTCTGTATAAACCTTCATAATCGGCCATATTTTCTTTACCTGTTTTTAGGGAAATTGACTGAACAACTCCAAATGCAGCTAAATTTGAGAAGATGTAAATCATCACAAAATAGACAACTGTTGTGGCTCCTAATTGTGTTCCAGATATTAATCCAAGTAAAATAAACCCAGCTTGTGCAATTGATGAAAAGGCTAAAAAGCGTTTCATATTTTGCTGGCGTATTGCAAATAAGTTACCAATAAACATGGTAGCAATTGCAATTACATACACCATATTCTCCCAAACATGCATTAAAGGTTTAAATATGGTAAACAATAAAATCATTAATATAAATACAGCAGCTCCTTTTGAAATTACTGATAAATAGGAAGCCACACTAATAGGTGCTCCTTCATAAACATCGGCTGTCCAAAAGTGAAAAGGAACCAATGATATTTTAAACGATAAGCCTGAGAAAAATAAAATAAAACCTAAAATAGTTAAGTTACTTGCTGAGATAACCCCAATAATATCATGAAAAAATATGGAACCTGAAGTAGCATACAATAGTGAGATTCCAAATAATGAAATTCCTGAAGCTAAACCAGCAGATAAAATTAATTTAATACCAGACTCGCTTGAAATTCTCTTAGAAGTTTCATAAGCAGCTAAAGCAGCAACTGGTAATGTAGATAATTCTAGTCCTATGTAAAACATTAAAAAGTCACCAGAAGAAATCATAAAGTACATTCCTAATAAAGAAGAAAATAATAAGATGAAAAACTCTGTTCCTTTATCTTGTGCAACAATTTTTTCTTGAATCCAATCTGCTGACTGTAACAATAAAATAAATACACCTATATTTAATACATTTTTAAAGAAGTGTATTAAATTATTTGTTTGAAAAGAACCTCCAAAAATACTACATTCATTGATGCTGAAAAATCCAACAGCAGTATGTACTCCAAATAGGAATATTGCCAAATGTACAATGCTACTTTTCTTATTCTTAGGGATAAATATTTCAGCTATTATTAGCAATAAAATGATTGCTAACAATACTATTTCCTGTCTCATTAATAAAAAACTACTAAAATCCATTTTAGTTATCTGTTTTAATTTTATAATACTCCTTTAATAAATGGTTCTATACTCGCCATAATCATATCGCTTAACCAAAGTGGTGCTACACCAATAGCTATAATTGGAATTAATAACAGTAAAATACCTGTTTTTTCATACCAAGTTGCCTTTGGTAAATTTTTAAAATCATCGTTCACCAATGGTCCCATCATAATTTTCCCAATCAACCTTAAAATATAGACTGCTGTAATAACAATTGATGATACGGCAAGGATAGTTAGCACTCTATGAAATGTACTAGGGTTTTGAAATGCACCAACAAAAATATTCATTTCTGCAACAAAACCACTAAATCCAGGTAAGCCTAAATAGGCTAAACCTGTAATTACATAAATGGCTCCAATAAAAGGTAAAACCTTCATTAATCCTCCTAATTTTTTAATATCCCTGGTATGCGTTCGTCCGTAAACCATTCCAATTAAGGCAAAGAACATAGCGGTTAACAACCCGTGTGACAATGATTGAATGATGGCTCCGTTCCAAGCCAATTTGTTAAGTGTTAATAAAGCGAACAATACTAATCCTAAGTGACTCACAGAGGCATACGCGTTGATGTATTTTAAATCGGTTTGTCTAATAGCTCCAAAAGCCCCATAAACAACTCCAATTGCTGCTAATATGATAAAGAACCAAGACCAATGTACCGCACCTTCAGGTAATAAAAACATTGCCACTCTAAATACTCCATAACCTCCTAATTTCATTAATACACCTGCGTGTAGCATAGATACTGCGGTTGGTGCCGAAGCATGACCATCAGGTGACCAAGTATGAAAAGGAAATAAAGCTCCCAAAACTGCAAATCCAATAAAAGTTAAAGGGAAAAATAATTTTTGTGCTTCAAAAGGTATATTTACTTGAGCAATTTCTAAAATATTGAAAGTTAAAGCTCCACCATCTGCATTTGAATTAAAATAAATTCCTAAAACACCTACTAATAATACAGCCGAAGCTCCCATTAACATTAATGTTAATTTCATTGCAGAATATTCTTTAGGTCCACTTCCCCAAATACCAATTAATAAATACATTGGTATTACTGCTATTTCGTAAAATACGAACATAGTAAACAGATCAATAGAAATAAAGAACCCATATACTCCAGTTGCTAATACTAGCAAAGAGATAAAAAATTCTTTTGGTAAATCTGGCATTTTCCATGAGATAAATACACCAGCCAATACAATTATAGAAGTTAATGTAAGTAAAGCAACTGAAATACCATCAACACCAATGGCATAATGGATGTTAAATTGCTCAAACCAAACAACATCTTTTATAAAAACCATAATGCTATCGTTAATTGCTCTTTCTTTAAAGTAAGCAACTACTAAATTGATAGCCATTCCAAGTTGAATCATACTTCCAACCATTGAAACTATGCGTGCCTGTTTTAAGCCTTTTGTAAATGCTAAGGCTATAATTGTAAGAACAGGTAATACGACAAAGAGTGATAAAATATCCATATTATTTTGTTAGTTTGTCCATAAATAAATAAACACCATTGCAAGAATTACAACTCCAGCTATAAAGGAGAATGCATAATCTTGAACTTTACCAGATTGCATTCCTTTTATTTTTTTAGAAATTACAACTGTTTTGTTTCCAATTCCTTCCATTGTTGCATCAACAACTTTCTTATCGAACCAAGCAATTGGTGCTGCTATTAGATTAAATATTATTTTTTTGGTAACGAATAAATAAACCTCATCTATATAAAATTTATGATAGGTCCATTTATAAAATGCTCCAAATGAATTAGCAAATTTACTAGCCAGATTATTTTCTTTTTTGTAGAATACCCAAGCTAACCCAATTCCAATTAACCCTACTGAAACAGCTACAGCTGCCAAAGGATAATTTAGGTGAGCTTCAAAACCAACTCTATCAGCAGAAACATATTTGCTAAATGGAATAAAACCTCCAACAAGACTTATGAGTGCCAAAACCATTAAAGGAAGCGTCATTGATATTGGTGATTCGTGTGGCGCATGTTTATAGTTCGTTTCTTTCCCCCAAAAAATTCCGAAGTACAATCTAAATATATAGAAGGCGGTTAATCCAGCAACTAAAACTCCACTAAAATAAAGTAATTTATTGCTTTCAAAAGCGGCTACTAAAATTTCATCTTTACTAAAGAAACCTGAAGTTAAAGGGAAACCTGCAATAGCTAATGCTGCAATTAAAAAGGTAATATTTGTGATAGGCATATACTTTCGTAAGCCACCCATATCTTTCAAATAGTTGCTATGAACTGCATGAATAATTGATCCTGCCCCTAAGAATAATAAGGCTTTAAACATAGCATGTGTAAACAAATGGAACATGGATGCCATATAACCTAAACCATCGTGACCTTCATATTTAGAAACTCCTAAAGCTAACATCATATATCCAATTTGCGACATAGTTGAAAATGCCAGTACACGTTTGATGTCAGTTTGTGTTATTGCAATTATTGCAGCAAATAAAGATGAAAATGCCCCAACATAAGCTACAATATTTAATGCGTAACCGTCTTCAACAAAATAGAACATTGGAAATAGACGCGCTACTAAATATACACCTGCAACAACCATTGTTGCTGCGTGAATTAATGCAGAAACAGGTGTTGGTCCTTCCATAGCATCTGGTAGCCAAATGTGTAATGGAAACATTGCAGATTTTCCTGCTCCACCTATAAACATTAGTATTAACGCCCAAGTGATAACCGATAATCCCATAAATGAAGTTGAAGCCCAATTTAGGGTCAATTCTCCAGTTTCTGAGTTTACTGAGTTTAATGTTTCAAAATCAAATGTTCCAGTATAATACCCAATTATTAAAATTCCGATCAAAAAACCTAAATCAGCAAAACGCGTTACAATAAATGCTTTTTTTGCTGCAGATACAGCTGAAGGTTTGGTATAATAGTACCCAATTAATAAGAAAGATGAAACACCTACCAATTCCCAAAATATATAAATTTGAAAAAGGTTGGTTGCTAACACCAATCCAAACATGGAGAATGAGAACAATGATAAATAAGCGAAAAACCGTGTATAGCCTTCATCACCTTTCATATAACCTCTACTGTATATGTGTACCATTAATGACACTATTGAAACTACAATAAGCATCATTATTGAGATTGGGTCTATAAGTACCCCCATATCTATATGTAAGGTATCAGTAAAGTTCAACCAGGTTACTTTTTGAATAATTGCTTGGTATGCACCATCTACTTTACCGTGTACAAAAAAGTATTGGTAAGCGGTATAAAATGATAATGCTGCTGAAGTTGATAAACCGGCAACACCAATATATCCAGAAATGGTTGGTTTAATTTTTTGATTAAAAATTCCTAAAAGTAAAAATACTGCTAGAGGAATTAACGGAATTAATATTGTATAACTTATATCCATATTTCTTAACTATTAATACTTCATAATTTCAGTGTCCTTAACTTCTACAGAACTAATTTGTCTGTAAAGGTTAATTATTATTGCTATTGCTAGTGCTGTTTCTGCTGCAGCAACTGCTATAATAAAAATTGAGAAGAAAACTCCTTGTAATATATCTGGGTATAAATATTTGTTGATAATAACAAAATTTATAACGGATGCATTCAAAATTAATTCAACAGACATTAAAATTGAAATCAGGTTTTTTCTTGTAATAAATCCGTAAATACCAATAAAAAACAGGATAGAGGTTACGGTTAGTATTTCGTATATGCTAATTCCGGCGATCATACTGTGTCATTTTTTTTGCTAGTTAATTTTGTACCCTTAGCAATAATAATTGCTCCAATCATAGAGGCTAATAATAATATACTAATAACTTCAAACGGTAAAATAAACCCGCCAACGTCATAGCTTAATAATCCAAGTCCAATGTCTTCAGTAGTTGTTGTTACAGAATTTTCAACTACCGTGAATTCATGAGAATAAATAGTAGTTAAAAATACACCAAGGCCTAATAAACTAGCTGTTCCAACTAAAATTCTTTTTGAAATTGTAGCAAGTTCTAATTCTAGTTCAATGTGATGTACTAGCATTACTGAAAATATAAGTAGTACAATTACACCACCTGCATATACGGTAAGTTGTATTGCGGCTAAGAAATTGTAATCTATTAAAAAGTAAATACCTGCAATACCACACAGTACAAATAATAAATAAATAACTGATCGAAGCATTTTACGACTTGAAACAGACGCAATTGCAAATACAATTATAATAAATGCTAAAATGTAAAATATAATTTGTTCCATATTTCTAGTCTTCTATACCTGCTTTAACTTTTGAACCAGGTTTGTTTAAAACTTTTGTTAAATAACTTCTGTCATAAACAGAATTCTCAAAATTCTGAGCCCATAAAATGGCATCAGTAGGGCAAGCTTCAATACATAAACCACACATAGTACACATACCTAAATGGTAAATATGCTGATCTATCATTTTTTTCTTTTTTCCTGTTTCAGGATCTACTTGACGATCCCAAATAATTTCAATTGTTCCATTTGGACAAGCGATTTCACATTTCTGACAACCGGTGCAAGTATGTTCATTATTTTCATCGTGAGGCATTACTACTTCACCACGAAAACGGTCAAACATTTTTAAGGTTTCTCTATTGTCAGGATATTGTTGTGTAATAGCTCCTTTTCTTGAGTGTAAAAAGTACTTTCCAGTAACACTCATACCAGTTAGTAGCGTTTTTATACCTTTTGCTATATTTCCAAAATAACTCATAATTTCTAAAATTGAATTGTTAATTCAAGCCATACTATTAGCGCCATTAAAACAAGGTTTAATAAGTTTAAAGGCAGTAAATATTTCCATTCTAACGTTAATAATTGGTCAATTCTTAACCGTGGGAACGTCCATCTAAACCACATCATTAAAAATACCAACACCAATGTTTTTCCAACAAACCAAATAGCTCCTAACCAAGGAAGTGATTCAGTAATTCCAAAAGGTGATAACCAAGCTCCAAAAAATACGGTAGTTGCAATTGCGGCAATAATAAACATGTTTATAAATTCAGCTAAAAAGAAGTAGGCAAACTTCATTCCTGAATATTCTGTATGAAAACCTGCACCTAATTCAGATTCAGCTTCCACTAAATCAAAAGGGGCTCTATTTGTTTCAGCCGTTCCTGCAATCATATAAATCATAAAGGCAATTACTGCAGGGATATGTCCCTGTACAATTAGCCACCCATTTTTTTGAACTTCAACAATTTCTGAAAGTTGTAATGTTCCTGTAATTAAGACCATTGTTAGTAGTGATAATCCAACAGATAGTTCGTAACTAATTGTTTGAACACCACTACGCATAGCTCCAATTAATGCAAATTTATTATTACTACTCCAACCTCCCAACAATATTCCAATAACACCAATTGATGATATTGCCATTAAAAATAAAATTCCAATGTTAATGTCGAATGCTTGAAATTCTTGTGTGAATGGGAAAACAGCTAAAGCCATTAATGCCGATACAATAACAAAATAAGGTGCTAAATTGTATAAAAATTTATCAGCTTTTGCTGTTCCGGTTAATTCTTTTGAAACTAATTTTAAGGCATCTGCCATTGTTTGTAACAATCCCCACCATCCAACTCTATTTGGTCCAATACGTAATTGAAACCAAGCAGCAACTTTTCGTTCTAATAAAACTAAGTACAAACCGGCAACTGCAAAAATTCCCAAATAAATTAAGGCTATTACAACCATTGCTCCAATATCTGCAACAGCTTCATAACCTTCAGGTAAAAAGCCTAAAAGTAATTCGTAAATAGTTTTTGTGATACTTAATGATATATTCATTGTGTTTATTTTATCTGTCAATATCTGGTACTACAATATCTAATGTTGCCATAGATGCAACTAAATCTCCAATTTTACCACCAACTGCAATATGATTTAGCAATGATAAGTTTGAAAAACCAGGAGAACGAAACTTCAATCTATATGGGTTTTTGGTTCCTGTACTTACAACGTACACACCAAGTTCACCCCTTGCAGTTTCAACTTTTTGGTAAAATTCTCCTTTTGGTAATTTAATTACAGCTTTTGTAGCTACTTTATAATCTCCTTCAGGAATAGTATCAATTAATTGTTCAATAATTGACATGGATTCCCACATTTCTTGAATTCTAACTTCGTAACGTGCCAAGCTATCACCTTCTGTTCTTAAAGCTTCTTTAAAAGTTACTTTATCTAAAGCACTATATGCATGGTGTTTTCTAACATCACAAGAAAATCCAGAACCACGCCCTACAGGACCAGAAGCTCCAAATGAAATGGCATCTTCTTTAGATAGAATACCAACGCCTCTCATTCTTTTTTGAAATATAACATTCCCAGTTAACAGTCTGTCGTATTCAGGTAATTTTGTTCTAAAATGAGCAATAAAATCTTTTACTCTTTTTACAAAATTTGGGTGAATGTCATACATTAATCCACCTGGTATATTGTAGTTCATAGTTAAACGAGCACCACAAGTTTCTTCAAAAATATCGTTGATTAATTCACGATCTCTAAATCCGTAAAAGTATGTTGTTAATGCACCAACATCCATTCCCATCACACCCCACCAAAGTTGGTGAGAAGCTAAACGAGTTAATTCACCAATAATGGTTCTAATTACTTTAACACGTTCAGGCACTTCAATTTCAAGTGCATTTTCTACGGTTAAACAAACAGCTTCATTATTAATGTGAGATGATAAATAATCCATTCTATCCGTTAAATGAACTATTTGTTGGTAACTATCACGTTCACACATTTTTTCGATAGAACGGTGAATATATCCTAAATCTGGTTCAACTTTTTTTATGATTTCACCATCAATGGTTAATAATAAACGTAAAACACCGTGCGTTGCAGGGTGTTGAGGCCCCATATTAATGAAATATTCTTCAGATTTAAAGTTATTATTTACAGTAGTTGTTTCCATATATACTTATTTAATAACCATATTAATTTCATCTACATAATCTTTTCTAAGCGGAAATCCATCCCAATCCTCCGTTAAAAAGAGTCTTTTTAAATTTGGATGATTGTTAAATATTATTCCGAAGAAATCAAACACTTCACGTTCGTGAAAATCTGCTGTTTTCCAAAGATCAGAAACCGTATCAAGAGTTGGGTTTTCTCTATCTTCAGTTTTTACTTTCACAACAATAATATGTCTGTGAGTAGTAGATTCTAAATGGTAAACTACACCTAGTTCTTTACCCCAATCTACACCACTTAAACAAAACAAATAATCAAAATTTGTTTCGCTATTGGTTTTTAATTGAGACATTAAGAGGTGTAATTGTTCTGGTTGAACTGTGATGTTTAAGAACTGTGAGCCTTCTTCATTGAATTCTAATTCTGGAATCCAACTGCTTATTAAATTTTGTAATGCTTCGTTAGTCATAAATTCAGTTTTAATTACCTTCATCAAATCCATCAATAGGATTTACTTTATGCTTCATGTTTTCAGTTCTAATTTTATCTTGAAGCATTAACATACCTTCTAATAAAGCTTCAGGACGTGGCGGGCAACCAGGAACATAAACGTCTACAGGAATTACGTGATCTGCACCTTTTACTACTGAATATGAATTGTAAAAGAATGGACCACCTGATATTGCGCAAGCTCCCATTGCTATTACATATTTTGGCTCAGCCATTTGATCGTACAAACGGCGTAAAACTGGTGCCATTTTGTTAACAATAGTTCCGGCAATAATAATTAAATCTGCCTGTCTTGGTGAAGGTCTTGCAACCTCAAATCCAAATCTTGAATAATCATGGCGTGCAGCTCCTGTTTGCATCATTTCAATGGCACAGCAACTGATACCAAAATAAAGAGACCAAAGTGAATTTGATCTTCCCCAGTTAACTACTTTATCCAATGAAGTAACAATTACGTTTGCTCCATTTCCAGCAGGAATTACTTTTCCTGGGAAATCTTTTGGAATTTCTGGAGTTCTTCCGTCATCTCCAAGTTCACTAATAAATGATTTTTTATCTAGTCCCATTTTAATGCTTCTTTTTTCCACGCGTATGCTAATCCTAAACCTAAGATGACAAGAAATACCATGATTTCAACAAAAGCTACCATTCCAACATCCTTAAAGACAACTGCCCAAGGAATTAGAAATGCAACTTCTATATCAAAAATTAAGAATAATATTGCGAATAAATAGTAGCCAACTTTAAATTGAACCCAAGTTGGGCCAATTGTTGTCATACCACTTTCATACGGTTCACGTTTTTGTGGATTGTCTGATTTATGTGAAATTAAATTCGATAAAAAGTTTGCACCTGCAACTAAAACAATACCTGCAAGTAGAAATACAATAATGGCTTCTGATCCCATTTTTTAAACTTTTTTATTAGATGGTAAAATTAATTGAAATCTATTAGTTGATAGCTGATATAAGTCAGTTAAAAATGTAATTTTTATTACTTAACCTCATAGGTTTCTCCTGCGAAAAATAAATCGTCAGTTTTTTTGAATTTTGAATTTGCTTTAACTTGTTCAGTTAAAGCATTTTCGCTTTCTTCTAGCGTAACATCCTCAAAACTTCTAATAATTCCAGTTGCTAATGGATATTCTAATCTAACTAGCATTTGGTGTAAAGTAGGGTCTTGTTCTTTCGCATTGTGTATTAGTATATCTTCTTGTGTTATTCCGTTTTCACCAATAGTAACAACTTCTAATTTTAAACCGTTTAAAACAATTCCTTTATTGCGTTCTTTCCCAAAAATCATTGGTTTTCCATGTTCTAAGAAAATTTGCTTATCAGCTCTTACAGCTTTATCTGTATATTGTGTAAAGCATCCATCATTAAAAATAACACAATTTTGTAAAACTTCAATTAATGAAGTTCCTTTAAATTTTTCTGCTTCAATAAACAAACGAGTCATCTCTTTTGGAGTATTACCACCAATTCTAGCGAAGAAACGAGCCCGAGCACCTATTGCTAATTCACCAGGTGAAAAAGGAGGTTGTGTATTTCCATAAGGGGATGATTTTGTTTTTTGACCAACTAATGAAGTTGGTGAAAACTGACCTTTAGTTAAACCATAAATTTCGTTGTTAAACATTATTAGGTTTAAATCAATATTTCTTCTTAATAAATGAATAAAATGATTACCACCAATTGCCATTGAATCTCCATCACCAGTAATTATCCAAACACTTAAATCTGGATTTGCTAATTTAACTCCAGATGCAATTCCTGGTGCTCTACCATGAATACTATGTACACCATATGTATCCATATAGTATGGAAATCTAGAAGAACATCCAATACCTGAAACAAACACAACGTCTTCTTTTTTAACTCCCATCTCTGGAAGTGCTTTTTGCATAGAACGTAAAATAACGTAGTCATCACAACCAGGACACCATCTTACCTCTTGATCACTTGTAAAGTCTTTAAATGTATATTTTTTTACAGCTGTTTCCATAATTATTTTACTAATTGTTTAAATTCTTGAATTAGGTCATTGTTTCCAAATGGTAAACCTTGTACTTTGTTAAATTGTTTGAAATCAAATCCGCTAAAGTGGTTTCTTAAAATTTGAACAAATTGACCACTGTTTAATTCACAAACAACAATTTTTTTAAACTTTTTAAATAAATCTTCTGTATTTTTTGGTAGTGGATTGATATGATGAAAATGAGCAAAACCAATGTTTTTATACCCTTCATCATTTAGTTGTTTTACTGCGGAATGTAAAGAACCATATGTTCCTCCCCAACCTACAACTAGTAAATCTCCTTCTTCAGCAAATTCGGGTTTAATTTCTGGGATGTAATTTTGAACTCGTTTTACTTTTTCAGCTCTAATATTGGTCATATGTTCATGGTTATCCGGAACATAAGAAACATTACCAGTTACACGGTCTTTTTCTAAACCACCAACTCTGTGTTCTAAACCTGCAGTTCCTGGGATAGCCCAATTACGAGCTAATGTATCTTCGTTTCTATCGTAAGGATGCCAATTTTCTGAAGCTTCTTTAACAATGTTATTTTTAATTTCAGGCATATCATCAACACTTAGAATTTTCCAAGGTGCAGATCCATTTGCAATATAACCATCGGTTAATAAAATAACTGGAGTCATATGCTCCAATGCAAGTTTTGCTGCTTCATAAGCATAATTAAAACAATCGGCAGGTGTACTTGCAGCAATAACAATTACTGGGCTTTCACCGTTTCTACCATACATTGCTTGTAATAAATCTGATTGTTCAGTTTTGGTTGGTAAACCAGTTGAAGGACCACCACGTTGTACATTGATTACAACTAAAGGTAATTCAATCATCATTGCCAATCCTAGCGCTTCACCTTTTAAAGCTAAACCAGGGCCTGAAGTTGTTGTAATAGCTAAATCACCAGCAAAGGCAGCTCCAATAGCTGAAGTAATCCCTGCAATTTCATCTTCTGCTTGAAAAGCTTTTACTCCAAAATGTTTATGTTTTACTAACTCGTGTAGAATATCGGTAGCAGGAGTGATAGGGTATGAACCTAAAAATAATTCCAAACCAGATTTTTCAGCGGCAGCTAATAACCCCCATGCAGTAGCGGTATTTCCCATTATAATTCTATAGGTTCCTGCTCTCATTTTGGCAGGGGAAATAGTATAAGAATTTGGTATTAACTCTAATGTTTCTGCAAAGTAAAAACCAGCATTTAATACTTTTGTATTCGCTTTAATTATTTGTGGTTTCGATTTAAACTTTTTATTGAAAAAATCTATCGTATAATCTGTAGAACGATTGTACATCCAATACACCATTCCTAAAGCAAACATATTTTTACTTCTTGTAATAGATTTGTTGTCTAATCCATCTATCCCTTTTAATGTTTCTTTTGTTAAAGAAGTCATTGCCACTTCAATTACACGATAATTATCAAGACTTCCATCTACTAGAGGATTAGAATCGTATTGTGCTTTTTCTAAATTCTTTTTTGAAAAAGAATCTGTATCAACAATAACTGTATGACCAGGTTTAAGGGCATGCAAGTTGGTTTTTAATCCTGCCGGATTCATTGCGACTAGTAAATCTACATTATCACCTGGAGTGCTAATCTCTACACTACCAATATGGACTTGAAATCCAGAAACACCGTATAAACTCCCTTGGGGAGCTCTAATTTCTGAAGGATAGTTAGGGAATGTGGCAATATCATTACCAAACATGGCAGAAGTATCAGAAAATTGTGTTCCTGTTAGCTGCATTCCATCACCTGAATCACCAACAAATCGAATAACTACTGCTTCCAGTACTTCGGGTTGTTGACTTGTTTTAGCTGTACTCATAATTTTATGCTAATTAAAAATTTTTGTCTAAATTTATTGAAAATATTTTACACTCTTATAAAAGTTTCAAATATATATTTACTTTTTAAAATAGTAAATGACTTTTATCACATTCACTTATGTAAAATTGATTAATTTTGTAAATTAAATAACTATTAAAAATTAGTAAATATGGCTATTATAATAACCGATGAATGCATTAACTGTGATGCATGTATTTCAGAGTGTCCAAACAATGCAATCTACGAACCAGATAGTGAGTGGGCGTATGCAGATGAAACATCATTAAGCGGTACGGTAACTTTGCCAAGCAGTGGTGATGATGTTGACGCTGACGAAATGAATGAAGCAGTATCAGACGAATTTTACTTTATTGTAAAAGACAAATGTACAGAGTGTAAAGGTTTTCATGATGAGCCTCAATGTGCTTCTGTTTGTCCAGTTGATTGTTGTATTCCTGACGAAGATAATGAGGAAACGGAAGAGCAATTATTGGCTAAAAAATCTTGGATGCACGGAGAATAATTTTTCTTTTAATTCCACATAAAAAAAGCAACTCAATTGAGTTGCTTTTTTTATGTTATAAATTTAAAGAATTAGTCGTTTAATTTTAAAACAGCCATAAATGCTTCTTGTGGAATTTCTACATTACCAACTTGTCGCATTCTCTTTTTACCTTTCTTTTGTTTTTCTAATAATTTACGTTTACGAGAAATGTCTCCACCATAACATTTTGCGGTAACATCTTTACGTAATGCTTTTACTGTTTCACGCGAAATAATTTTAGCTCCAATTGCTGCTTGAATTGGAATATCAAATTGTTGACGTGGAATTAACTGACGTAACTTTTCACACATTTTTTTACCAATTCCGAAAGCACTGTCAATATGTATTAATGCAGAAAGTGCATCAACTGATTGTCCATTTAATAAAATGTCAACTCTAACCAATTTTGATTCTTTCAATCCCATTGGATGATAATCAAATGAGGCATACCCTTTAGAAACTGTTTTTAATCGATCATAAAAGTCGAATACAATTTCAGCTAAAGGCATATCAAAAGATAGTTCAACCCGCTCTGTTGTTAAATAGGTTTGGTTTGTTATAATACCACGTTTCTCTATACACAAACTCATAACCGGACCAACAAAGTCAGATTTGGTAATGATAGTTGCTTTAATATATGGTTCTTCAACTCTATTTAATTTTGAAGGTTCTGGTAAATCAGATGGGTTATTAACTAAAACAGGAACATTTGGATATTTGTTTGTAAAGGCATGATACGATACATTAGGTACTGTAGTAATTACAGTCATATCAAATTCACGTTCTAATCGTTCTTGAATAATTTCTAAATGAAGCATTCCTAAGAAACCACATCTAAACCCAAAACCTAAAGCAGCAGAGCTTTCAGGTATAAATACCAGTGACGCATCATTTAATTGCAATTTTTCCATAGAGTTCCGGAGCTCTTCGTAATCTTCTGTATCAACAGGGTAAATACCTGCAAATACCATTGGTTTTACATCTTCAAAGCCATCAATATGCTCTTCGGTAGGATTATTTGCGTCTGTAATAGTATCTCCAACTTTTATTTCACTAGCAATTTTAACACCTGTTATTAAATAACCAACATCACCGGCTTTTATACTTTGTTTTGGAACTTGTGTTAATTTTAAGGTACCAACTTCATCAGCATTGTACTCTTTATCAGTTGCCATAAATTTAACACGTTGCCCTTTTTTAATTTCACCATTCATCACTCTAAAATAGGTTTCAACACCTCTATAAGAGTTATAAACAGAATCAAAAATTAATGCTTGTAATGGTGCGTTTACATCACCTTTAGGAGCAGGAACTCTTTCAATAACAGCTTTTAAAATATTTTCAACACCAAAACCAGTTTTTCCACTAGCATGTATAACTTCTTCAGGGTCGCAACCTAGTAGATCTACAATATCATCGGTTACTTCTTCAGGGTTTGCACCAGGTAAATCCACTTTATTTAAGACCGGAATAATTTCTAAATCGTTTTCTAATGCTAAATATAAGTTTGAAATGGTTTGCGCCTGAATGCTTTGAGCAGCATCTATAATTAATAATGCTCCTTCACAGGCAGCAATAGATCTGGAAACTTCATATGAAAAATCTACGTGACCAGGAGTATCAATTAAATTTAAAACATATTCTTCGCCTTCAAAGGTGTAATCCATTTGTATGGCGTGACTTTTTATGGTAATGCCACGTTCGCGTTCCAAATCCATTGTATCTAACAATTGGGCTTGTTCTTCACGAGCAGTGGTGGTTCCGGTAAAGCTTAATAATCTATCGGCAAGTGTGCTTTTCCCGTGATCAATATGTGCAATTATGCAAAAATTTCTAATGTTTTTCATACTTCGTGTTCCTATCTCAATATTTGCGCAAATATAACGAATTAAGTGTTTGAAATTACGCTATCATTAAATGTTTGTTACTCCACCCAATCAGCTATAAATAAATTAGTATCGTGTGTTCCATTGTTATTTCTATTTGAAGAAAAAACCAATTTTTTTCCATCGTATGAAAACATTGGAAACGCATCAAAAACAGTATCAAAAGTAATTTGTTCTAATCCTGTTCCATCAATATTAATCATAAATAAATTGAAACTACTTTTAGATTTATGGTTGGAAGAAAATAACACTTTTTTCCCTGAAGGATGAAAAAATGGCGCCCAGTTTGCATTTCCTAAGTTGGTGATTTTTGTTAATTCACTTCCATCAACATTGCAAATATATAATTCCATGTTTGTTGGTTGTACCAATCCTTCTGCTAACAAATCTTTATATTCTTTAATTTCAGCATTCGTTTTTGGACGAGATGAACGGAAAATTAATTTTGTTCCTTCAGGAGAAAAGAAAGCACCACCATCGTAACCCAATTCAAAAGTTACTTGCTGTACATTGCTTCCGTCAATATTCATGGTGAATAATTCTAAATCACCAGTTCTGGTTGAAGTAAATACAATTTTATCACCTTTTGGAGAAACGGTTGGTTCAGCATCGTAGCCTTTTTCAAAAGTTAATTGCTTTAATTGATTTCCTTTTGTGTCGGCAACAAAAATATCATACCCTTCATATACGGGCCAAATATATTTGTTTCCGTAGTCTTCTTTTTTAGGAGCAGGCGGACATGCTGCATCAGCTAAATGTGTTGAAGAATAAATAATAGTTTCATTTCCAGGTAAAAAATAACTACACGTAGTTCTTCCAGTTCCTGTACTTACTAATTGTGGTTTTTGATCTTTACTTAAATCATCAGTTACATTCATTGTATATATTTGGTCACAGTTTAATCCCCAAATATTATTTGCCTGAAATACTAGTTTGGTATCATCAAAGCTCCAATAAGCTTCAGCATTATCACCACCAAAAGTTAATTGTTTAATATTTTTTAAATGTTTTTCCTGTTTGTAATGTAACTTGTTTACAATTTTTGTTGCACCAGACTTCCCGTCATGCGCTGTTTTATTATGAGAAGATTTACAACCAAAAAATACTGCTGCAATAAGTATAAATGAGATTTTTATTTTCATGAGTATGAATTTATTTTTTCAAAAATACAATTTTAAGAATGAATTCAGAAATAATTTAAATTCCGTAATTTTGCATATTTAAATTAATGATTTGGTTAAGATAGGAGATATAGAATTGATTGATTTTCCGTTGCTGTTAGCACCCATGGAAGACGTGAGCGACCCACCATTTAGAGCGTTGTGTAAAGAACAAGGTGCAGATGTGGTTTATACGGAGTTTATTTCTTCGGAAGGGTTGATACGCGATGCTGCAAAAAGTAGAAAAAAACTAGATATTTACGAAAAAGAACGTCCGGTTGGTATTCAAATTTTTGGAGCAAACTTAGAATCTATGTTAAAAACAGTTGAAATTGTTGAGCAATCTAAACCAGATATTATTGATATTAATTTTGGTTGCCCTGTAAAAAAAGTAGTAAGTAAAGGAGCAGGAGCAGGAATATTGAAAGATATTGATTTAATGGTGGAGCTAACCGAAGCTATGGTTAAACATACCAGTTTGCCTATTACTGTAAAAACACGATTGGGTTGGGATGAAAGTTCTATTCAAATTGTTGAGGTTGCTGAACGGCTGCAAGATGTTGGTTGTAAAGCAATTTCTATACACGGCCGTACACGAGCGCAAATGTATAAAGGCTCTGCAGATTGGGCGCCTATTGCAGAAGTGAAAAATAATTCTAGAATGCATATCCCTGTTTTTGGAAATGGAGATGTAAATACACCTGAAAAAGCAATTGAAATGCGTGATAAATTTGGGTTAGATGGTGCTATGATTGGTAGAGCAAGTATTGGGAATCCTTGGTTTTTTAAACAGGTAAAACACTTTATGGAAACAGGGGAACATTTACCAACAATTACCATTGCTGAACGTGTTGAAATGGCTAGAAGACATTTGCAAATGGAAATAGATTGGAAAGGTGTTGAGATTGTTGGAGTGATGGAAACTCGTCGTCATTACACCAATTATTTTAAAGGAATTCCTCATTTTAAAGAATACCGTTTAAAAATGGTAACTTCAGATTCAGCGCAAGATGTATATGATGTTTTTGATGAAGTTTTACATAAATTCTCCTAATTTCATTAAATGAAAAATGTTGTATTTCTTTTATTAGTTGGACTAAGTTTAATTTCGTGTATTTCAAAAAGTAGTTTAGAGTTGCTTCAAACTATAAAATTAAACATTACAGAACCTTCTGGAATAACGGCTTTTAATAACAACTTGTATATTGTTAGCGATAAAAACGGGGCATTTTATAAGGTATCACTAGGAGGTGAAATTCTTAAAAAATTCAATACAAAATTTAACGATTTAGAAGGAATAACCATTCAAGAATCTTCACATAATTTTTGGTTGGTTGAAGAATCTGAACGTAAACTTGTTAAGCTTGATTCTTTAGGGAATTATATTCAAAAATTTAAAATAAAGGGAAAACAACACTCTAATAATAATGGATTAGAAGGTGTTTGTTTTGTTGAAAGCGAAAACGCACTATATGTTATTAATGAAAATTCACCAAAACAAGTTTTACAACTAAACTTAAAAGGAGAAATTATTAATAAGTTTAAGTTAGATTTTAGTAAAGATATTTCGGGAATTTGCTTTGATAAAAGATCTAATAGTTTTTGGATTGTAAGTGATGAATCGAAATCGGTTTACAATATCTCCAAAAAAGGAGCACTTATTAAAAGCTATAAAATACCAGTTAATAAAGCTGAAGGAATTGTTATTTATAACAATAAAATGTATGTTGTAAGTGATAGTGAAAACAACTTATATATTTTTAAAACACCAATCTAAAGTTACTCAACTAGCTTTTTAGAAATTCTACTACTTGCAATTTTTGAGGCTAAAAAACCTAAAACAAGCATGGTAATAAAAACCGTAAGTACATTTGAAAAAGTTAACTCAACAGGATAAGCAAAATGTTTTGTTATCATAAACAACTCGTACTTTTTTTGAAGTATTACAAGTACTATTCCAACAGATAACCCAACAAATAATCCCACAACTGACAGTAAAAATCCTTGTAAAATAAATACACGTTTTATTTCTTTTATGGTTGCTCCAAGACTGTACAATGTTTTAAGGTTGTCTCTTTTGTCTAAAATCATCATAATAATAGCTCCAATAACATTGAATAAAGCAATTATTAAAATGAGTGTAAAAATTAAATACGAAGCTAAATTTTCAGTATTCAACATTTTATAAAAAACAGCATTTAATTGCTCTCTTGTTTCAATAGTATATTGTTCTCCAAGTTTGTTTTTTAGACTAGAAATTAATTCGTCTCTTTCGTTAATATCTGAAACTTTTATTTCTACTGCTGAAATTTGTTTAGGTTCATAACTTAATAATCGTTGCGCTAATTCTAATGAAATAAAAGTATATTTTTTATCTAGCTCGTCATTTAAACCAAAAATTCCAATAGGTTGTGTGTTTATTTTTGTAAAAGCATTTTTAAGATTGGTAGTATACCCTTTGCCTGGTTTTGGCACGTAAATTTTCAGAGGTTCTAAAAAATCAAAAACACCAACCGATAGCGTGTTTGAAATACCATTTCCAATAACTACACCTAATGGGATTTTTTCATCTAGCCAAGTGCCAATATATACAGTTGTATCAATACTATTAACTTTATAGTAATTAGTATCAACACCTTTTATATAAGCAATATGGGTTTTGTTATTAAATTCGAAAAAAGCACGTTCCTCTAGTACTTTTGTATATGAAGCAATATTATTTTGTTGATTTAAAACAGTTTGTAAGTTGTTTGTAAAATGAAATGATTTCCCTTCGGAAGAAGAAATTTTAATATCAGGGTCTGAAGTATTTAAAAATCCAACACCAAAAGCACGCAATCCAGAAAATCCAGAAAGCACAATAAACAAAGCCAACGTTCCAATAATAACCCCAATGGTTGCAATAATTGTAATAATATTAATGGTGTTGTTGCTACTTTTAGAAAATAAATAACGTTTAGCTATGTAAAAGGGAAAATTCAAATTAGCGCTTTTGACGTTTGTCTAAAATCTCAGGGTTTTTAATAGGGTTGCCTTTTTCACCCCGTAAAGCGTTGTCAATATCTTCAATATAATCTAAACTATCATCAATGTAAAAAGACAGTTCGGGCATACGTCTTAGTTGGTGGCGTGTTCGTTTGGCCATTTCATATCGAATGCTAGATGTGTTTTCTTGAACCCCTTTTATAATAAGTTCTCTTTTCAACTGAGGGAAAACACTTAAATATATTTTTGCTTGCGATAAATCTGAAGTAACTTGAACCTTGGTAACAGATATAATAACTCCTTTCATTCCATCCTGCGCAGCATGTTGTAAAACATCAGCTAGGTCTTTTTGTAAAACACCTGCAATTTTTTTTTGTCTGTTTGTTTCCATAGTGCAAAGATAATAGTTAAATGTACATAAATTTTATTTTTGTTTTTCTTTGTTTAAATTTTTTTAAAGCTAAATTTCAGTAAATTTGTTTAGTAACTAATTAGAGATGAAAAAAATTGAACACATTGGTATTGCGGTAAAAGATTTAGAAAAATCGAATGTGCTTTTTGCAAGTTTGTTTGGGAAACCTCATTATAAAGTCGAAGAAGTTGAAAGTGAAGGCGTAAAAACATCATTTTTTGATGTTGGTCCAAACAAAATTGAACTGTTAGAAGGCACCAACGAAAATAGTCCAATTTCAAAATTTATAGCTAAAAAAGGAGAAGGAATTCATCATATTGCTTTTGCTGTTAAAGATATTTTAAGTGAGGTTGAACGCTTAAAAAAAGAAGGCTTTATTGTTTTAAATGAAACACCTAAAAAAGGTGCCGATAATAAATTAGTGGTTTTTTTACATCCAAAATCTACCAATGGTGTTTTAATTGAGTTATGCCAAGAAGATGATTAATTTAGTGGCTTTATGCTGAACTTATTTCAGCATCTCATGAGAGCCTAGCCCAAAGGATAACGCTCAAATATTGAAGCTAATTTTGTTTAGAAATTAAACAGTTAAACAAATAAACCATTTAACAACAATTTGTATATTGCAAACTCTTAAATAAATAGTACTGTTGAATACCTCTTTCGAAAAATATCAAAAAAGAAGATTACGGTCATCGTACTTTTCAGTAGTAATAAGCATTGGGTTGGTACTTTTTTTAGTTGGAATTTTAGGCCTAATTGTATTAAAAACAAAAAGCATTACAGAACATTTTAAAGAAAAAGTAACCATTATTATTTTCTTAAAAGACAATGCTAAAAGTAACGATGTTGAGATTTTAAAAGCTGAGCTAAAAAAAGCAGCATACACAAAATCAGTTACGTATATTTCTAAAAAAGAAGCAGCAAAAAAATATACTGAAGAAATTGGCGAAGATTTTGTTGCGTTTTTAGGAGATAACCCTTTAAAAAATGCGATTGATATTTCGTTAAAATCGGAATTTGTAACGCCAGAGAAAATGGCTGAAATTGAAAAAAACTTACTCATAAGGAGTATTGTTGCAGAAGTTACTTATGATAAACCTTTAATAGAATTACTCACAAAAAATATAAATAGATTAAGTTTTTGGATGTTGCTTTTTAGTGGTGTTTTTACCTTAATTGCAGTCGTATTAATTAATAGTTCTATTCGCTTGTCTGTATATTCAAAACGATTTACTATAAAAACCATGCAAATGGTTGGAGCCACAAAAGGGTTTATTAGAGTTCCTTTTATTTGGAAAAGTATTCAACTTGGGGTGTGGGGATCGTTCGTTTCAATCGCGGGGTTAATTGCGTTTATTTTGTATTTAGACAATACAATTCCAGAGTTAGAAATGTTATCCAATTATAAAACATTAGGGATATTATTTGCCATTATTATTGGATTGGGTATACTAATTACCTGGATTAGTACGTTTTTTGCTACACAACGTTTTTTAAATTTAAGAACCGACGAACTTTATTATTAAGACCATGAATAAGAAAAAACAAAAAAATAAAAGCGAGTTCCTTTTCGGAAGAAAGAATTATACAATTATGCTAATTGGGTTGGCTTTTGTTGTTTTAGGATTTATTTTAATGGCAGGTGGCGGTAGTGATGATCCTGAAATTTTTAATGAAGAAATCTATAATTTTAGAAGAATTCGTTTGGCGCCAACTCTAGTTCTTATAGGTTTAGCTATTGAGATTTATGCAATTATGGCAAAGTCTAAAAAATAACAATGAATTATATTGAAGCTATTATTTTAGGAATTATTCAGGGATTAACTGAGTTTTTACCTGTTTCTTCTAGCGGACATTTAGAGCTGGCCAAAGTTATTTTGGGAGATAATTCAATACCACAAGAAAGCTTAACGTTTACCGTAGTTGTGCATTTTGCTACAGCTTTAAGTACTATTGTAATTTTTAAAAATGATATTTTTCAAATTTTTAAAGGGCTGTTTCAATTTAAATGGAATGAAGAATTTCAATTTTCGTTAAAAATTATAGTTTCAATGTTACCTGCAGTTTTTGTTGGGTTAATTTTTGAAGCCGAATTTGAGCGTTTTTTTGGTGGTAAAATATTATTGGTAGGTTTTATGCTTATTATAACTTCATTATTGTTATTATTTGCTGATAGAGCAAAAGATACTACCCAAAAAGTAACATTTTTTAGTGCAATTGTTATTGGGATTTCACAGGCCTTGGCAATTTTACCTGGAATTTCAAGATCAGGAGCTACAATTTCAACATCGGTGTTATTAGGTGTTGATAGAGCACAGGCAGCAAGGTTTTCTTTTTTAATGGTAGTTCCGTTAATATTTGGAAAAATCGGAAAAGATGTTTTATCAGGTTCAATAGATTTTCATAGTTCACAAATTGGTGTTTTAGGCGTTGGCTTTTTAGCTTCATTTGTGGCTGGGCTTTTTGCTTGTAAATGGATGATTACTATTGTTAAAAAAAGTAAACTTTCCTACTTTGCATTGTATTGTTTTATTGTGGGTGTTATTGTAATTTCAGTTACTTTATCTAATAGCTAATGACAGAAGAAGATTACAAAAACGGACAAGTTTTATTGATTGATAAACCATTAGAATGGACTTCTTTTCAAGTGGTAAATAAATTACGTTGGCACATTCGACAAAAATTTGGAATAAAAAAAATAAAAGTCGGTCATGCCGGAACGTTGGATCCATTAGCTACAGGTTTGTTGATTATTTGCACCGGAAAATTTACCAAAAAAATTCACGAATATCAAGGTCAAGAAAAAGAATATACAGGTGAAATAACTTTGGGAGCAACTACACCAAGTTACGATTTAGAAACTGAAATAAACGAGAATTTTCCTGTAGCGCATATTACTGAAGAATTAATTTACAATACAACAAAACAATTTATTGGTGAAATAGATCAGATACCTCCAATTTTTTCAGCCTTAAAAAAAGATGGTAGGCGTTTGTACGAAATAGCGCGTGAAGGAAAAACTATTGAAATACCATCAAGAAAAATTACAATTTCTGAATTTGAAATCACTAAAATTAATTTACCAAAAATAGAATTTAGAGTAGTTTGTAGTAAAGGTACTTATATTCGTTCATTAGCGTATGACTTTGGGAAAGCCGTAAACTCTGGTGGACATTTATCTAAGTTAAGAAGGACTAAAATAGGGAGCTTTTTAGTTGAAGGAACTCTGGACCCTTTAAATTATATTGAAAAACATTTAAGTAAGTAAAGTTTTATTTTAAAAACCTACCTAGCCAACTATCCATAATATTAATTTCCCAATTGTAATCTAATTCTTCTTTTAGAGTTATCATATTATTAAAAACAATGGTTTTTTGTGAAACACCTTTAGCTTTCATCATTTTTTTAAAGTCTTTTAAATCTTTGTATTGTACAAACTCACCTTGTTTGTAACACACATTTATTTTATCCATTAAAACAACCTCAAATATTTTTTCAAGTTCTTGAATAAATGTAATAAGCAAATCGTGTGTTTGTAAACTTAAACTATGTGTAGTGTCATCAACAGAAATAATTAAAAACCGATCGTATTTTAAAAGATAAGCGCAGCTTATAGCATTTTCTTGATTATCCCAATCAGTTAAAAAGTCTTCAACACGCTCTTTAAGTCCTGCTAATTCTTGTGGATAAAATTTTCTACTAGATGGAAATACCCAAACTTTACCTTGCTTAGGAATTTTATTAAAATCTATAATCATTGGGTTTATTTAGGGCTCAAAGGTATTTAAATTAAATGGACTGGGCTTATGAAGCTTTTAGTAATTTTACGATGTCTTCTTGGGTATTATTACCTTTGTCTTTATTGTACCAAATTTGTAAATTTTTCTTAAAATCGGCATCTAAACTTCCGTTTTGTTCTTTATAATCAACTACCATTTTAGTGGCAATAGACGGTCTTGGTCCCCAAGAATTTATAACTTTATTGTTAGCATCTACAATAATAATTTTTGGAATAGATTTGCTTCCGTTTGTTAGATATTGATTCATTAAGGCTTCATTTTCATCTCTTAACACAATTTTCAAGTCAATTTTAGGAGAAGCTTCAGAAATTTTATTTAAAATTGGAACAATTTGAGCTGCATCTCCACACCAGCCTTCAGCAATAACTAAAAAAGAGTAATTACTTCTCAAATTATTGATAGCTATTTGAGTTTCTTCAGAAATTTTTAATGTTTTATCTAACCTATCCATACGTTTATCATTTAGTAAACTATAATTAAATAGATCTTCTGTTTGTTCAATACCTGTAGATTTATTTTTAGTTAGAAGTTCTTTTATAAATTTTCTATATGCGGTGTAAGAAACACCTTTTTTTAAACTGTCTGCAATTAGGGTATTATTCATTTTTTTTATTTAATTTTAAGTCAAACTTTGACGAAGTAAAAATGTATTGCTTACATCATTAAGTAGGGTGCAAATTTATAACTAGATCACGGGGTAAATGTAACTATTGTTACATGAATAAAAGATATATTTGTCCCATAATCTTAAATATGTGATATTTGTCATCTTAAAAATCAATTTGGAAAGTTACTTTTGTCACATTAAGTATTAATGTTAATAATAAAACCATGAAAAAAATCAATTTAATTTTCACATTTTTAGCAGTATTTTCACTAGTTATTGTTTCATGTGATAGTAATGAAAAAAAACAAAAAGTGAACCAAGCTGAAGCTCCTCTAGGAAAAGGACAATCAGCAGTAGAAGCAGTAGAAGGAGAGCAACCAAATGTTTTACAAGTAGCAAAATCATTAGATGATTTTAAAACATTAGTAGTGGCTGTAGAAGCTGCAGGAGTAGAAGATGCACTTGTAAACGCAGGACCTTTAACCGTTTTTGCACCAGTAAATGCCGCATTTGATAAACTTCCAGAAGGAACAGTTGCAACGTTGCTAAAACCAGAAAATAAAAGTCAATTAGCATTTATTTTAGTAAACCATGTTGCACCAGCAAATTACCCAATAAAACAATTAAAAAAAGAAGCAAAAAAAGGACGTAAATTATATATGGCTTCAGGAAAGTATTTAGTTGTAGAAAACAAAGAAGATGGTGTTTATGTTGGAGGGACAAAAATATTAAAAACAGTTAAAGTAAGTAATGGTTGGATTCACGTAATAGATAACGTATTAGTTCCAGCTGAATAATTTTTAAGTATAATAAAACTAGAAGAATGAAATTAAAAGTATTTGTATTAGCAATAGTTGTAGGAGTTTTAGCAAGCTGTGGAAGTGATGTAAAAAAAGAAGAAAAAGCATCAAAGCCAGCAAAAGTTGAAGCAGAGGTAAAAGAAGTTGCTGAAGCCAATCCAATGGATGATAAAGGAATTGGTCCTATAAAAAGTATTACCCTTGGTGAAATTGACGAAGCAATGGTTGCTGAAGGAAAGGAAGTGTTTAAAATGAAATGTTCAGCTTGCCATAAAGTAAGTAAACGTGTTGTTGGACCTGCAATGAAAGGAATTACCGAAAGACGCTCGCCAGAATGGATTATGAACATGATTTTAAATCCAGAAGAAATGGTAGCTAAAAACCCAATAGCTAAAAAATTATTAGCTGAGTATTTAGCACCAATGGCTAATCAAAACTTAACCGAAAAAGAAGCGAGGCTAATTTTAGAGTACTTTAGAACAAAGACAATAAAATAAGTATAATCAACAAACAAACAATTAATAAACAACAAACAGATGAAAACAATTTTTAAATCTTTATTAGCAATTACTGTAGTATCACTAGTGCTAAGTAGTTGTGGTAATGGAGGCTCAAGTAATAAAGGAGCCCTATCAAGCAGTGCAGCCGAAAAGGTATACGTTGCTCCAGGTGAACACGATGAATTCTATGCATTTGTATCAGGAGGATTTAGTGGTCAGTTAGCAGTGTATGGACTTCCATCAGGACGTTTATTTAAAGTTATCCCTGTTTTTTCAGTAGATGCTGAAAAAGCATATGGATTTAACGAAGAAACTATACCAATGCTAAATACGTCTCATGGGTTTATTCCTTGGGATGATTCTCACCATCCAGATATCTCTCAAACAAATGGTGAATTAGATGGTAGATTTGTGTTTATCAATGGTAACAATACACCTCGTATTGCAAAAATCGATTTAACAACTTTTGAAACAACTGAAATTATTGAAATCCCAAATTCAGCAGGTAACCACAGTTCATCTTTTGTAACTGAAAATACGGAATATGTTGTGGCGGGAACACGTTTTTCTATTCCTTATCCTCAAAAAGATATGCCAATTGATGAGTATAAAGGAAACTTTAAAGGTGCGTTAACTTTTATTTCTGTTGATCCTGAAGATGGAGGGATGGATATCAAGTTTCAAATTATGATGCCAGGATTTAACTATGATTTATCTCACCCAGGTAGAGGTGCTTCTCATGGTTGGTTCTTCTTTACAACTTATAATACTGAAGAAGCAAATTCTTTATTAGAAGTAAATGCATCACAAAATGATAAAGATTTTATTGCTGCTATCAATTGGAAAAAAATTGAAGAATATGTTAATAATGGCGGAGGTACTAAAGCCCCTGCAAGATATGCACACAACGTATATGATGAGCATACGCATTCAGCAACTTCAACTATAAAAAAAGAAGTACTAATTATTAATCCAAGTGATGTACCCGGAGCAATTTACTTTATGCCAACACCTAAATCACCTCATGGTTGTGATGTTGACCCTTCTGGTGAATACATTGTTGGTAGTGGTAAATTAGCTGCTGAATTAACAATTCACTCTTTTAGCAAAATGATAAAAGCTATTGACGAGAAAAAATTTGATGGTGAAGCGTATGGTATTCCAATTTTACAATACGAAGCTACTTTAGCTGGAGCAGTAAAACAACCAGGATTAGGGCCTTTACATACAGAGTTTGATGGTAAAGGAAATGCATATACAACATTCTTTATTTCTTCGGAAGTTGTAAAATGGAAATTAGGAACTTGGGAAGTTATTGATAGAAAACCAACATATTACTCAGTGGGTCACTTAATGATTCCTGGAGGAAATTCAAGAAAACCATTTGGTAAATATGTATTAGCAATGAATAAAATTACAAAAGACCGTTATTTACCAACAGGTCCTGAAGTAACTCAATCTGCGCAACTATATGATATTACAGGTGAAAAGATGGAATTATTATTAGATTTCCCAACAATTGGAGAGCCTCATTATGCAGCTGGAATCCCTGCTGATATTATTAAAGCTAATTCTAAAAAATTCTATAAGTTAGATGAAAATAAGCACCCATATGTCACTAAAAGTGAAGCAGATGCTAAAGTAACAAGAAACGGAAATGAAGTTCATATTTATTTGACAATGATTCGTTCTCACTTTGCACCTGATAATATTGAAGGAATTCAAGTAGGAGATGAAGTATTTTTTCACGTAACAAACTTAGAGCAAGATTATGATGTACCTCATGGAATTTCTATGATTGGTGCACAAACATCTGAGTTGTTAATTATGCCAGGACAAACGGAAACGTTTAAATGGTATCCAAAACAAGTTGGAGTATGGCCATTCTATTGTACAGATTTCTGTTCTGCATTGCACCAAGAAATGCAAGGTTATATTAGAGTATCACCAAAAGGATCTAAAGTACCATTAACGTACACATTAGATGGTGACGCTGTAGATGCTGAATAGTTTATTTAATAATAAATAAAAAAAAACGGACAGCATTAATGCTGTCCGTTTTTTTTATAAAATAAAAGATAATAATATCTTTTTATGTAAGGATTATTACATATTTAAATAGGTTATTTTGTAAATTTGTAATCAATATTATATAAATAATAATTAGAAATTAAAAGCAACATATAATGAAGAAATCTAAACTATTAATGATTGTAGGATCATTGTTATTATTAGGGCTTTTTGTATTTCCATTGTGGAATATTACCTTAGAAGCACCTCAATACCCTATTCCATTAGGAATGGATATCCATATTAATAAATTTTCAGATACTCATGAATTTGATATAAAAAATATCAATTTAATGAATCATTATGTAGGGATGCAATACATTCCAGAAACAATACCGGAATTTAAAATTTTTCCTTGGGCAATAGGTATTATGGTTGCATTAGGTGTGTTAATTGGATTTTTAGGGAATCATAAATTATTTTTAGGTTGGTTTGTAATAATGAGTTTATTAGGGGTTGCTGGGATGTACGATTTTTATTTATGGGAACATGATTATGGTCATAATTTAGATCCTAAAGCTATAATGAAATTTACAAATCCAGATGGTTCAATAATGGGCTTTCAACCACCATTATTTGGTTCTAAAGATATATTAAATTTTAAAGCACATTCATACCCTAGATTAGGAGCTTATTTAATGTTTGTAGGGATGTTATTAACTGTAATTGCATTCTTTGTAGGTAAAAAAGAAGCTAAAATTTAATAAAATATATTTTTTAAAAAATACGTTAAAAACGAGTATGACAGGTTGAGTATACTCGTTTTTAGTGTATATTTAGCAACTATTAAAATCAAAATAATGTACAAAAATTATCTAAAACCTTTTATTGGTGTCGTTATTTTAACACTTGTTATATCTTGTAAAATAGAACCTCAAGCTATTGAGTACGGGAAAGATCAATGTAGTTTTTGCAAAATGAATGTTGTTGATAAAACTCATGCAGCACAATATGTTACAAATAAAGGCAAACAATTTAAGTTTGACGCCATTGAATGCATGGTGAACTATATAAGTGAAAAAAATGAAGAAGATATAGCATTGTTATTAGTTGCCAATTATGGAAATCCAGGTGAAATGATTGATGTAAAAATAGCAACATTTTTAATTTCCAAAGAAATAAAAAGCCCAATGGGTGCAAATTTATCAGCCTTTTTATTAAAAAATGAGGCGGAAGAATTACGGCAAAAACATGGAGGTCAAACTTATACTTGGAATACTTTAAAACAAAAATTTTCAGAGAACTAATGAAATCAAAAATCCTATTATTTTTCTTTTTTTGCACACTTATTGTTTCTGCAAAACAAATAGAAGTTTGTAGTAGTTGTAGTATTAAAACTATAAAGGAGGCTATTAATATAGCTGAAGATGGAGATGAAATTTATATTAAAAAGGGAGTTTATAAAGAGAACAATATTATAATCAATAAAACAGTATCATTAATTGGCGAAAAAGGAGCTATAATTGATGGTGAGCAGGCAGGAGGTATTATAATTTTCGAATCAGACAATTTTACAATTCGTGGCTTGAAAATTATAAATGTTGGAATGAGTTACACTGTAGATTATGCAGCTATTAAAGTTATTAAAGCTACAAATTTCACTATTGAAGATTGTATTTTAGAAAACGTATTTTTTGGACTGTTAATTGAAAAATCAAGAAAAGGGGTTATAAGAAATAATATAATTTCTGGTACCCGAAAAAGTGAAGCTAGCTCAGGAAATGGAATTCATATTTGGGACGGAAGAGAAATGGAAGTTTACAATAATGAATTGTTTGGTTTGCGCGACGGAATTTACTTTGAATTTGTAAAAAACAGTAAAGTATATGAAAATAGAAGTTATGAAAACATTCGTTATGGCTTGCACTTTATGTTTTCAAACAATAATATATACCACCACAATGTATTTCAAAATAATGGGGCAGGAGTAGCAGTGATGTTTTCTAAATTTATAACAATGCACCATAATACATTTAAATTAAATTGGGGATCTGCTTCATATGGCCTATTACTAAAAGAGATTTATGATGCTGAGATATACAATAACCTTTTTGAAGAAAATACCATTGGAATAAATGGAGAGGGTTGTACAAGAATTAATTATACAAATAATACTTTTTTAAGAAATGGTTGGGCAATTAAAATAGCCGGAGCCTGTTATGAAAATATTTTCATGAAGAATGATTTTATGCATAACTCATTAGATTTATCATACAATACGAAGTTAAATGATAATAAGTTTGAAAATAATTATTGGAGCGAATATACAGGCTACGATTTAGATGGAGATGGAATAGGAGATGTATCATATCGCCCTGTGAAATTATTTTCATACATAGTAAATAGAACACCTGAAGCATTAGTATTATTGAGAAGTTTATTTGTTGATATTATTAATTTTTCTGAAAAAGTTTCACCAGTTTTTACTCCAGATAATTTAATGGATGAAAAACCAATAATGAAAAAAATAAATGATTGAATTTAAAAACCTACATAAGCGTTTTGGAAAATTAACTGTTTTAGACGGTTTAGATTTAGCTATTAGTAAAGGAGGTATTTTCGCAATCCTTGGACCTAACGGATCAGGTAAAACAACGTTAATAAAATGTTTACTAGGTATGGTAATTCCTAATAAGGGTGAAATTATATTTAATAACGAAAGTGTTTTACGAAAATGGGATTATAGAAATAATTTAAATTATTTACCTCAAATAGCAAATTTTCCACCAAACCTAACAGTGATTGAACTGATAAATATGGTGAAAAATCTTCGCCCTAAAAAATCAAATGAGGAGGAGTTAATTAAACTATTTGGGTTGGGAAGTTTTTTAAATAAGAAGCTAGGAAACCTATCTGGAGGTACAAAACAAAAAGTAAATATTGTACTTACATTTATGTTTGATAGTGAATTAATTATTTTAGATGAGCCAACTACAGGTTTAGATCCAATAGCTTTAATTCATTTAAAAGAATTAATTCAAAAAGAAAGAGAGAACGGAAAAACCATACTAATTACAACACATATTATGAGTGTTGTTGAAGAATTAGCCGATGAGATTGTGTTTTTGTTAGACGGTAAAATTTATTTCAAAGGAAGTATAGAAGCACTAAAAAAACAAACTAACAATACCAATTTAGAGCACGCTATAGCCAATTTAATATCTAAACAATATGCTTAAAATATTAAAATATAGTTTTTACGATTTAATGCGTAGCCGTTGGAGTTACGTGTACTTTATTTTTTACTTACTGTTGGGCTTTGTATTGTTATTTTTAAATAATGATGTATCAAAAGCAGTAATTACATTAATGAACATTATTATTGTTTTAACACCACTTATAGGAACAATTTTTGGGGTAATGTATTATTACAATTCCAAAGAATTTACGGAGCTTTTATTAGCACAGCCAATAAATAGAAGAAAAATATTTATGGGGCAATATGTAGGTATTTCATTGTCGTTAACACTAAGTTTAGTATTAGGCTTAGGAATTCCTTTTATGGCTTACGGACTTTTTAAATCTAGTGCAATTTTTGATTTTAGTTTGTTGCTAGTAGTTGGGTCATTTTTGAATTTTATTTTCGTAGCATTATCGTATAATATTGCTCTTTCTACTGAAAATAAAATAAAAGGTTTTGGATATGCTATTTTAATGTGGTTATTTTTAGCAGTTATTTACGATGGAATTTTTCTAATTTTCTTAGTCATATTTAACGAATATCCGTTGGACAAATTTTCGTTAATAGCTACTATGTTTAATCCAATTGATCTATCTCGAATATTAATTTTATTAAAATTAGATATTTCAGCTCTATTAGGCTACACAGGAGCTGTTTTTAGAAAGTTTTTTGGTACAAATATAGGAATGACACTATCAATGTCTGTTCTCGTATTTTGGGTGCTTATACCGGTGCTAAGAATGAATTTAAAATTAAGAAAAAAAGATTTTTAAAACAAAAAGCCTCAAAATAATTATTTTGAGGCTTTTTGTTAAAAGTAAATTTTAAGATACTTGGTATTTACTATTTAAGTTTTTCAACATAGTTTTAGACATTTGTTCTAAATCAATGTTATGTTTCCAATTCCAATCGTCTCTTGCCCTAGAATCGTCAATACTTTTTGGCCAACTATCTGCAATATTTTGTCTGAAATCAGGTTTGTAAGAGATTTCAAATTCAGGTATCGTTTTTTTAATTTCTTCTGCAATTTCTTCAGGAGTAAAACTCATTCCAGCTAAATTATACGATGAGCGTATTTTAATAGCTTCAGATGGAGCATCCATAATTTTTATGGTAGCATCAATGGCATCATCAATGTAAAGCATTGGTAGCTTTGTATCCTTATTTAAAAAGGAGGTGTAATTACTATTTTGTATAGCTTTATGGTAAATTTCAATGGCATAATCAGTAGTTCCACCGCCTGGGTTTGCTTTCCAACTTACAATTCCAGGGTAACGAATACTTCTAACATCAACACCAAATTTATTGAAGTAATATTCGCACCAACGTTCACCAGCTTGTTTGCTAATTCCGTAAACGGTTGAGGGTTCCATTACCGTTTCTTGAGGTGTATTTTCTTGAGGTGTTGTTGGTCCAAAAACAGCTATTGAACTTGGCCAAAACACTTTTTTTATTTTTCCTGCTTTGGCTAAATTAAGGACATTAAATAGTGATGTCATATTCAATTCCCACGCTTTTTCAGGGAATTTTTCACCAGTAGCAGAAAGCATTGCAGCCATAAGGTACACATCAGTAATTGCGTATTTATGTACAATAGTTGTAATGCTTTCAAAGTCCATTGCATTGATGAATTCAAAAGGACCAGATTGCATTAATTCGTTAGTTCCCTCATGTATATCTGAAGCTATTACTGAATTTCTACCATTTATTTCACGCAATTTAAGGGTCAATTCAGTTCCAATTTGCCCACTTGCTCCAATAATTAAGATGCTTTTATTCATGTAGTTAATTATACATTTGTTACCGTTTCAAAGATACTTAAAATAAATTTTCGATAGATATTGAATAGTTTTTTATGAAAATGATAATTTTTTAGAGGAATAGTATAATAATTAGTATTTTTGAAGTCAATTAAGTTTTAAAATGAAGCATTTATACAGCCTTTTATTAATCATTTTATTTTTAAGTATTTCTTGTAATAGATCTAAAACTGCACAAGAAGTTTCTGAAAAATCAGATTCATTAAAAACTAGTTCCAACCGTATTGTTAGCAGTATGGGAGAAACCCTAATTCCGAAAGCAAAAAAAGCAATTTCTGATTGGGAAGAATATAATGATGTTGATGAATTTATAATAAAGTATTATAATATTTCAACTATTGAAGCTTTAGATTATGCAGAAGAACTTTCAAGTTTGGTTCAATTAATGAAAGACTCTGTTAATATTGACATCTTAAAAGAAAAAAATATTACAGCGCGTTTTAACGTATTGCATAATGAAACATTGCGATTGGCAGATATGGCTACTATTTCTTCAATTACAAATGAAGAAGTAAATGAAGAGGTAAAAAAAATAGTTGAAGTATATTCAGCTATGAATTCAAAAATAAATACTATTTATAAAGCAATTGAATTACAAGAGTCATTAGATATAGACACAGAAACTCCAATTGAAATTTTTGATGAACCTAAAACCTACAAAAACAGATCACTTAGAAGAAGTAATAAACTTAGAGAAAAAAAATCGGAGAAAAAGAGTATCAAAAAAAGAAGAGTTCGTGATGAAAATACGAAACCCCAAATAAATAAATTAGTTAAGCCAGCTACTTTAACAAAGAAACCTTTAGAATGAAAACTAGAAAAATAGTATGTTTAATTGTATCGGTACTGTTGTTTGTAAGCTGTGAAGGTAAAATTGAAACGTCTAAAAGTATTAGTGTACAAGATGAGAAGGCGCAAATTAATACAATACTAGATACTTGGCATTCGAGTGCTTCGGAAGCTAATTTTGAAACTTATTTTGGAGCCATGACTAATGAAAGTATTTTTATTGGAACAGACGCTTCGGAAAATTGGAATATTACTGAATTTAAAGAATTTAGTAAACCTTATTTTGATAAAGGGAAAGCGTGGGATTTTAAACCAGTTGAAAGGAATATTTATGTTTATAAAAATGGAGAAATAGCTTGGTTTGATGAGCTTTTAGATACCTGGATGGGTGTGTGTAGAGGTTCGGGTGTTTTAAAGAAAAACAATAGTATTTGGCAAATAGAACACTATGTACTTTCGCTTACAATTCCAAACGAAAATATTAAAGAAGTTGTAAAAATAAATAAAGAAAAAGATTCGTTATTTTTAAGTAAGTTTAAAAATAATTAGATATTATTTTTAACTTTTTTCACAACATCAAGCTCTTCAATATCTATAACTTTATTATTGTCATAAGTAATCTTGGTTACTTTATTTTCACTCCAATATGTCCAAACACCAACTTTTACCCCGTAATTATAGGTTGCGTAGCATTTTAAACTTCCATCTGGATTGTAGCTTTCCCAAGATGCATGTAATTTCCCATCAGCAGTATAAAAACCATGTTGCATTATAGACCCACTTTCATAGTATAAAGTTACTTCAGATAATTCACCTTTTATTTCAGTCTTTTGTAAGTCGTTATTTTGAGCAAACAAAAATGATGTTAAGAAAAGGAATGCAAAAGATAAAAATATATTTTTCATAATTTCGAGTTTTAAGAAGCATATAGCTACTCAAATTTACGACACATGAAATTTAAGTATACTGATTTAAATCAGTATTTTAAATTAAGATATTTACTATTTTATAAATTAATTGGGTTTCGTAACCCTTTGAGATAAGAAATGTAGTTAATTTACTTTTTTTCTTGAAAGAGTTAGGTTCTTTAATTAAAACTATTTTTTTTTCTGCAATAGATTGAAGTGTTTTGAAATAATCTTCCTCATTAATTTCTTTTAAAGCCGTTTTTATATTATAAGGAGAAATATTTTTAAATTTAAGCTCGCTTACAATTTTAATTCGTCCCCATTTTTTAATTGAAAATTTACCACGTACATAAGCTTTTGCAAAGCGCTCTTCATTTAAAAAGTTATGTTGTAATAAATGGAGAATTATAATTTCTTTAGCTTCCGGAATCATTTTTAAATCATAGAGTCTTTGTTCAACTTCTTTGTGACATCGTTCTTGATAGGCACAGAAATGTTCTAAAACTTTAGTTGCTTCATCAACAGTATATGATTTTTGACTTTTCATAAATTTTTAAAAACTTAAATAGGTTGTCTAAATAACCGTCATTCTGAATTTATTTCAGAATCTCATTATGAGAACCTAAATCTAGTTCAGGTTGACGAACCTAATAATTTTAAACAACCTACAATCCAATGCTATTATTGCTTTATTTTTAATCGTAATTTTAAGTTGTTTAATAATGAAAACATTACCGGAACTATAATTAATGTTAAGAAAGTAGCAAATGTTAGCCCAAAAATAATAGTCCAAGACATAGGCCCCCAAAAAACAACATTCTCGCCACCAATATAAAATTGAGGATCAAATTCAGTAAATAATGTCATAAAGTTAATGTTAATACCAATTGCCATTGGTAGCAACCCTAGAATTGTAGTTATGGCAGTTAATAAAACGGGTCTTAAGCGTGTTTTACCTCCTTCAATAATACTTTCGTAAATCAACTCTTTTGTTAAAACACCTTCTTCTATACCTTGCTCCAATCTTTTTCGTTGCATAATTAAAATAGTATAATCTATCAATACAATAGCATTGTTTACTACAATACCAGCTAAAGAAATTATACCAATCATAGTCATCATAATTACAAATTCCATTCTAAAGATAATTAAACCAAAGAGTACTCCAATTAAACTTAATAAAACGGCTAATGATATAATTATAGGCGTTGAAGTTGAATTAAATTGACCTACAAGAATTAAGAAGATTAAGAACACTGCAATTAAAAGCGCTTTACTTAAAAATGCCATTTCTTCAGCTTGTTGTTCTTGCTCTCCAGTAAATGAAACTGAAACGTTTTTAGGTAAATTATAGCCTTCTACTAATTTCCTGATTTGGTCATTTACTTCAGTAGCATTGTAATTCTCCAATACATTCGAAAAAATGGTAATTACCCTTTTTAAATCTTTTCGTTTTACGGCACTAAATGTTGATGATTTCTCAGCATGTGCTACTGCAGAAATAGGTACTTGTACAATTTTCCCATCACTTTGATTTCTAAAAGTAATTTTTTGGTTGATAAGCGCATCTTTATTGTACCTGTACTTATCCATTAATCGAATGTTAATTGGATAATCATCTTCACCATCTTTAAAAGTAGAAACTTCTTTTCCGAATAGAGAGGTTCTTAATGCATCTCCAATTTGAGCCGTTGAAATATTTAAACGTCTTGCTTTTTGGCGATCAATTATAATTGGTAATTCAGGCTTTCCTTGTTCAACATCTAATTTTAAATCTTCAATCCCTAAAATATTAGCTTCGTTTATAAACTGTTTAATAGCTTCAGAAGTAGTTAACAATTGATTGTAATCTTCTCCAGAAACTTCAATATTAATTGGAGCACCTGTTGGAGGCCCATCCAAAGGTCTGTCAACAGTTATATTTACACCTGGATAATCTTGTAATAAGTTTCTAATTTCAATTAAAACATCATTGGTATGTATGCCATCTCGTTCAATAAACTTTACAAAATCTATAGTAATACGTGCTTTATTTGGAGTTGTACCACCTTGTTGCCCTTGATTAGGATCGCTTGTACCTTCACCAACTTGGCCTATTACAGACGTAATTAAAGTGTTTTCTCCGTTTACTTCGTATTTTTTTAAATGGGCTTGAATTTTATCTTCAATTTCAGCAGAAAGCTTATTGGTTACATTAATATCAGTTCCAATAGGATATTCTAAATAAACATATACTTGCTTTGGTGGTGTTTCTGGAAAGAAAAGAACTTTAGGGGGAAATGCCCCTAAAAGTATAAAAGCAAAAATTAAAAGCCCAAAAGTTCCTAATAGAAATGTTCTTGGTCTTTTTTTGCCTAGCACAAACCTTAATACCCTTTCGTAAAATTTTTCTAATCGAGGTAAAAAAACATTTTGAAACCACTCAGTACTTGGAGTTAAAAACTTGGTGTTTATAACTCTAAGTAACCCAGCTAAAACTAATAATAATCCTAAGGCGTTAAAACCTTTAGTTTCTGTAATTATTCCTGAAATGATAAATAATACTCCAACTAAAAAAATGATAGTGCTGTACCGTAAAACTTTTTTAAAATTAACTTTATCTTCTTTAATTTTCATTAAAACTGAAGTTAGCATTGGGTTTATTAATAATGCAACAAATAATGAAGAGCTTAATACAATTATTAATGTAATTGGTAAATAACGCATAAACTGCCCCATCATTCCAGGCCAAAAAGCAATTGGTAAAAATGCTGCCAACGTTGTAGCTGTTGAAGCAATAATAGGCATAGCAACTTCACCAACACCATATTTTGCTGCATCAATTTTAGAGTAGCCTTCATCTAACAATCTGTACACATTTTCAACAACCACAATGCCATTATCTACCAGCATTCCCAAAGCAATTACTAAGGAGAATAGCACCATTGTATTTAAGGTTACACCAATTGCACTTAGAATAATAAAAGAGATAAACATAGAAAGCGGAATTGCAATACCAACAAACAATGCATTTCTAATTCCTAAGAAGAAAAGTAATACTAACACTACTAAAATTACACCTAAAATAATGCTATTTTCCAAATCGGCAACCATTGTTTTGGTGTCGTTGGTCATATCATTTGTTTTAGAAATGTATAAGTTAGAAGGAAAATAATTTGCTTTTGCTTTTGCAATTATAGCATCAATTTGAGTAGATGCATTTATTAAATTTTCACCTCCACGCTTTGTAACATCTAGCATAACTACAGGTTGCGAAAACTCACGCGCATAACTTTGTTTTTCTTGCTCTTTAAAATTTACTATTGCAATATCACGTAGATAAACAATGTTTCCATGTTCTTGTTTTACAATAATGTCTGCAATTTCTTTAGCCGATTTAAATTCTCCAATAACACGTACATTTCTACGCAAACCTTCTTCTAATAAATCACCACTAGAAATGGTCATGTTTTCATTTTGAATAGCAGCAGCAATGTCATTAAAACTAATTTGTGAGACTTCCATTTTGTACAAGTCAACACTAATTTCCATTTCTTTATCTTGAATACCACGAATATCAACTTTTGAAATTTCAGGCACTTTTTCAATTTCATCTTCTAGATATTCACCATATTCTTTCAGTTGATCCATAGAAAAATCACCCGATAAATTAATGTTCATAATAGGCATTAATTCAGCAAAATTCATTTCCTGCACTGTTGGATCAGCGGGCAAATCTGTAGGGAAATCTTTATCAGATTTTGCAGCATCTACTTTATCTTTTACTTTACGCAAAGCTTCAGTTGGCGACATGCTAAAATCAAATTTCACCTGTATTGAGGAAAACCCTTCAATTGATGTTGAAATTATTTCATCTACGCCTGAAATTCCATTTATTTCTTTTTCTAAAGGGCGTGTAATTAATTTTTCTATATCTAATGCGGAGTTCCCTGGATAGGGTGTTGATACAAATATTTGAGGTACAATTATCTCAGGAAAGGCTTCTCTTGGCATACTTTGGTACGAAAAAATACCGGCCAAAAAAATCATTCCAATCAACACAAAAACAGTCATTTTATTATAAATAGACCAGGTTGATAACTTAAATTCTTTTAATACTTTACTCATGGTAATACGTTTCTAAGTTTTTTTAGATTTAGTTGGCGCTTATTTTAACAATTTCTCCTGCTTGAACTTGTCTTGCACCTTCATTAACAATGGTATCATTTTCAGTCAATCCTTCTTTAACATAAATTTCATGATTGTATTCTTTACCAATGGTTATGGTGTTTTTAACAACTTTATTTTCTCCATTCTCAGTTTTAATAGTGAAAATATAATTGTTACCGTTTTGATCTTGCTGAACTAAATTTGCAGGCACAATAACACCGTTAGCTTTAAAATCAAGAAATTTAATATCAGCCAATAAATTTGGTTTCATGCTATGATCTTTGTTTGTAAGGTTAATTCGAGTTTTAAAACTTCTATTATCGGGATTTATGTAATTACCTGTTTGTGTTACTTTTGAATTTATTTCTTTATGAATTGAAGGGAAATTAACAATTGTTTCTGTTCCCTTTCTTATTACAGGCAAATAAGTTTCTGTTACATCGGCTTCAACATAAACGTTGTCTAAATTTAGTAATCGAAGAACTGGCATTTGTGGGCTTGTTAATTCCCCATTTTTAGGAAAAATTGCATCAACAATTCCAGAAAAAGGAGCAGTAATTCTCATTTTATTGACCTGAGTTTTTAAGGTTACTAAGCTATTTTCTAAACTTTCTTTTTGTGCTTTTACTTGTAAATATTGCATCTCAGAACCTATTTTTTGATTCCAAAGACGTTCTTGACGATCGAAAGTAGTTTTGGCCAAAGTTAATTGTGTGTTTAGCTCTGCAATACCATTTTTTATTTCGGCGTCATCTAATTGCATTAAAGTTTGCCCAGTAGTTACATGTTGACCTTCTTTTACATATATAACTTTTACAGTTCCACCTAATTCTGGACGTATTTCAATATTTTTATCGGCTTTTACAACACCTTGAACTTCAAGATAATGTTTAAAAGTGCCATTTTTAACAGGTAATGTTGTAATAATTTGAAGCTTTTTATTAGTATCTAATTTTGAAATTTCACCTTCAAGAGTTTTTAATTCCTGAGATAAACTATCAATTTTACTAACCAAAGTCATTTTTTGCTCGTTTAATTCTTCTAATGAAGATTTTTTAACGTCTTCTCCACAGGATATTAGAAGCGTAATAATGATAATAAGTGTGATTATTTTTTTCATTTTAATTATTTTCTAGTTGTTAATAGGTGTGTTTAATGCATTATCTAAAGCTGCTTTATTTGCAATTATGGTAAGCATAACTTGTAAATAATTTTGTTGCATAGTGTATAATTGTCGTTGAGATTCTGCAAGTTCAAAACTTGTTGAAATCCCTTCAAAAAATTTAATTTGTTGTTTTTTCTCAATTCGTTCAGCCAATGCTAAATTTTGTTTTGAAGTTTCAAATTCTTCAATACTGTAATTGTATTCAGTTTTAGTAGTTTCAAGTTGAAGCAGTAATTTTTGCTCAATTTCTGTAAGATTTGTTCTTGCTTTTTCAAGTTCAATTTTTGCTTGTTGTGTTCTAGAACTTCTAGCTAAACTACTAAAAATGGGGATTTCTAAACTGACACCTAACAATGATGAATCAAACCATTTTTGCTCTTTTTTCAAGAAATCAAAATCTTCAGCAAAACCCGCATAACCAAAATTTACAAAGCTACTTAATGTTGGTAAGGCTCTACTTTGTTCTAACTTCATTAAAAGTTCATTCGATTTTTCAGTGTTTTTAGCAATTTTATAATCTATATGATTTTCAATAGTCAAATTGGATGAAAGCAACCCTAAATCTAAATGTTTTTCAGCTAACTTAGTTAAAGTATCTGTTAATTTTACCGAAGTGTTAATATCAATTCCCAAAGTAATATTTAGCATTTTATATGCTATATTTTCTAGTTTTTCAGTTTTAGATAACCGACTTTTAACAGAAGACAATGTGATTTTTAATTGTTCAACATTTTCTTCTTCAATAAACCCATTTAAATATATTTGATTGGTTTCGTTTAATGTTTTCTCTAACGACTGAATGTTACTTTTTAAAATAAGGATACTTTCTTCACTTAAAAGTACATTTCCGTATGCATTAATAACGGCTTCTCTAATTCCAAGTTCAGTTTTTTCTTTGGCATTTTTAGAAATTTTTAAATAGGTTTTAGCAGCTTGTAATCCAACTAAATAGGAGCCATCAAAAATTAATTGTTTTAAAGTTGCAGTTGCATTCATGTTATGTTTTGTTCCAAAAGCAATTTCAGCAAATTCACCTTCATTACCACCAAAAAATTCTGCTGGAATTAATGAAACTTGTTGTTTAATCCAGTTTTGATAATCTAGTTTAGCGCTAATTTGAGGTAAACCAATAGTAGTAGTTTCCCACTTTTTTCTTTTAGCAGCAGAAATGTCTCTTGTTGCGTTTATTACGTTATAGCTATTTACTAATGCATAATCAACAGCTTGTTGAAGCGATAATGAAATGTTTTCCTGCGCTATTGAATTTGCACCTAAAAATATTCCAATAAATAGGGTGATTATTTTTCTCATTCTTAATAATTATTTTTTTCTAGTTGTTCTTCTAAAATTTGTATTCCTTTTGATGTCGCTATTGCTCTTGTGTGATATTCTAATACACTTGCTTCTAATTTGTTTAAAGTGTTTTTGTTATAGGTGTATAATGTTGAGTCGTGAACACTCATAGCTAATGAGAAATAGAATTTTGTAGTAAGTTCTTTATCTAAATTTTCTCTATACAAACCTCCATTAATACCTTTTTCAATATTACTTAAAATACAATCTTTAAACATTTCAAATTCCTTTTCCATAATTTTGAGATGTGTTTTTGGATAGTATTTCTTCAATTGAAACATTGGAGAACTGTCTGAATTCTTCAGCAAATCTTTAAACATATTTTTTATTTCAAAATTTTCTTCAATCGCATTAAATCCTTTTTCACATATACATAGGATAGATTTATGCATAGTTTCATGTAAGTGAATAGTTGTTTCATCAATAAGTTCTTCTTTGTTTTTAAAGTACTTATAGATAGTTTTTTTAGATATAGCCAATTCGTTAGCAATATCATCCATAGTTACACTTTTAAAGCCTAGCTTTAGGAAAATCTCTCCTGATTTTTGTAAAATTGTACACTTCATAAAATCATTTTCATCTTTTAAATTGATGGCAAATATACAAATGGAAACTTAAGAAACAAAAATAGTTTCCTAAGTTTTAACAATTTTATAACATTTAAAGTTTGAATGAAGGTTTTTAAAGTAATTTTGAATGACGTATTTTTACAAAAATTATGTACAAAATGAATGTGATCGATAATTATAAAGAAGGTTTTATTACGTATTTAAATAAAAAAATTAAGGTAAAAGAACCTGTTAATTTATACGAACCAATACATTATATTTTACAACTTGGAGGTAAAAGATTACGGCCAGTTTTAACATTAGTGACTTGCGAACTCTTTAATGGAAAGGCTAAAGAAGCTTATGATGCAGCGTTAGCAATTGAGGTATTTCATAATTTTACGTTAATTCATGATGATATAATGGATAGCGCACCAATACGAAGAGGGAAGGTTACGGTACATGAAAAATGGGATGTAAATACTGGAATTTTATCGGGTGATGCTATGATGATTATGGCATATCAATGCTTTGAGAGCTATGAGGCAGTGACTTTTAAAAAACTGATGCTACTCTTTAATAAAACATCATTAGAGGTTTGTGAAGGCCAACAATTAGATATGGATTTTGAAACTAGAAATAATGTTACAATTCCTGAATATGTAAAAATGATTACCTATAAAACATCAGTTTTAGTTGCCGCAGCTATGAAAATGGGTGCTATTATAGCAAAGGTTGAAGAAAGAGAAGCTGAAGCAATTTACAATTTTGGTTTAAATTTAGGAATCGCATTTCAGTTACAAGATGATTATTTAGACACTTTTGGTGATGCTGCTGTATTTGGAAAAAAAATCGGAGGTGATATTTCTGAAAATAAAAAAACATTTTTATATCTAAAAGCATTAGAAGTTTGTGAAGAAAGTGATAAACAAAAACTTATAGATTTTTATACCATTAATAAGAATGGTAATAGTAAAGTTGAAGAAGTAACAGAGTTATTTGAGAGAACTCAACTGAAAGAAATTACAATTCAAGAAATTGAATTATATACAAGTAAAGCATTTAAGATTTTAGAGACTTTATCTGTTTCAGAAGAAAAGAAGCAACTACTCAAAAATTTTGGTGTAAGTTTAATGAAACGTACTATTTAATGTTGACAGAACAAAATTCGATAGCGCTTTTACAAAAAATTGAAGTTGAAAACTTATACCAACAATTAATCCAACAATTAAATAAAGATTTTCAGCTATCTAATTTGGATAATACCATTGATTTGTCAGTTACACCAGATCAATTAAAGGAGAAATTAAGTAAAATTTTATTAAAGCTTCTCACAAATAATTACGACGATTATTTAAATTTAATGTATAGAGTTGATGTTTCAGAAAAAGAATTAGTATTGGTGCAAGGTGATGACTTGTCTATAGTTGTAGATCAAATAACCTTTTTAATTTTAAAAAGAGAATATCAAAAAGTTTGGTTTAAAAATAAACTCTAAACACGGGAGTTAGAGCAGATGAGTAAATGACATTTGTTGTTTTATCAAACAACACATCGTAACGTAAACCCATAGAAATATTTCCTGTAACATATTCTGCGCCAATGTACAATGCATTTTGATCAGAGTCAGTTTCATTTGTTGTCGCGTATTTTTGATTAACTTTTAATTGTTCAAACTCAGTTGCAAATTGTAAATTATTAATTGGTTTATATAATGCTAAAACACTTCCCCCATAGTGGTTGGTTGTTGAATTAATTGTAGATTTTGTTTTTACATAAACATATGTAAAACTTAAGCCAGCACTAAAGGTGTCCGAAAAATCGTAGATAGCACTTGGAGAAATCGCAAAAGTTGAATAAGAGCTTCCAACACCAATATTTATACCACCCCCAAAGCGCACATCATCCATAAAACGGTGTTGTTCTAAATCAGAATTTTGACCAAATAAATTAATGTTAACAAAAATAATTAAGAGCAATAAAATTTTGATTTTGTGCATGTTAGTTGTTTTTAGCTAAGGTAATTTATTTTTTCTAATTTTTTGTGAAATAAATATTGTGAATCATATAAATATGTATTATTTTTGCGTCCGTATTTTAGGTCTCATAGCTCAGTTGGTTAGAGCACCTGACTCATAATCAGGTGGTCCTAGGTTCGAGCCCTAGTGGGACCACATCCAAAAAGACTTTACTTAATTGTAAGGTCTTTTTTTATGGAGTAATGTTAAGGTATCATTACAAAATGGAGGTTTTACCCACTAATCATATTTCACGTTGGAGATAGTAAAATAGTTATTAATTTACTAAAAAAGGCATTATTTTTCTAACAATTTTGCTACATATTTACCAATTACATCAAATTCTAAATTAATTACAGTGCCTTTTTTAAAGGTGTGAAAATTTGTAAACTCATATGTATAAGGAATAATTGCTACAGAAAAACTGTTTTTCTTTGAGTTGACTACAGTTAAACTGGTTCCGTTAATGGTTACAGAACCCTTTTCAATAGTAATATTATTTAAAGAGCTATCATATTCAAAACTAAAAACCCAACTACCATCTTCTTCAATAACAGAAGTACAAATAGCTGTTTGGTCAACATGACCTTGAACAATATGCCCATCTAATCGCGCACCAAGTACCATTGCCCGTTCTAAATTAACTAAATCACCAATTTTAAGATGTTTAAAGTTAGATTTATCTAGTGTTTCTTTAATTGCTGTTACTGTATATTCACTTCCATTAATGTTAACTATTGTTAGGCAAACTCCATTATGAGCAACACTTTGATCAACTTTTAATTCTGAAGTAAAATTACTTTCAATAGTAATATGAAAATTTTCACCTTCTTGAACAATGTTTTTTACAATCCCCAAACTTTCTATTATACCTGTAAACATAATTTTATCAATTTAATTGACTACTTTTGAACATTCAAAATTAAGCATAATAAACCTGATTAATGAACAAATCGGATAAAATAAAAGTAGGAATTTCTATAGGAGATTTTAATGGTATTGGTATAGAAATAGCTTTAAAAACATTCATAGATAAACGCATGTTAGATTTTTGTACGCCTATACTATTTGGCTCTACCAAACTAGTTACTGCCTATAAAAAAACAATGAATATTAACATTCCATTTAATGGAATAAAGGATGTTGATAAAGCAATACATGGGAAATTAAATATCTTAAATTTATGGAATGAAGATATTGAAATTAACCTTGGGAAGCCTACTGAAGATTCAGGAAAATATGCTTTTTCTTCGTTAGAGGCAGCTACAAAATCTTTAGCAAATGGCGAAATAGATATTTTAGTTACAGCACCAATTAATAAGGACAACATTCAATCTGAAGATTTTAAATTTCCTGGGCATACAGAATTTTTAGAATCAAAATTAGAAGGTGAAAGTTTAATGATATTGATGTCTAATGAGTTAAGGATCGGTTTAATAACAGGTCACATACCAGTATCTGAAATATCTAAAACAATTACAACAGATTTAATACAGAAAAAAGTAGCAATATTATACAAAACCTTAGTGCAAGATTTTGCTATTTCAAAACCAAAAATTGCAGTTTTAGGATTGAACCCACATTGTGGAGATAATGGTGTTATAGGAAATGAAGATGATGAAATTATTAGACCAATAATTACTAAAATACAAAATGAAGGTAAGTTAGTGTACGGACCTTATGCGGCAGATAGTTTTTTTGGTTCAGGAAATTATAAAAATTTTGATGCAATTTTAGCAATGTATCATGACCAAGGATTGGCACCTTTTAAAACATTGGCATTTGGGGGTGGAGTTAATTTTACAGCTGGTTTAAATAAAGTTAGAACTTCACCAGACCACGGAACAGCATATGATTTAGCAGGTAAAGAACTAGCAAATATTAACTCTTTTAAGGAGGCTGTTTTTAGCGGAATTCAAATTTTTAAAACACGAAAAGAGTATAAAAGTTTGACCGAAAACACTTTAAAACGTGCAAAACAAAAAGAAAAACGATAATTTTTTAAAATTTATGTATAATTTCATATCTTTGCACGCTCAAATTGAAGATAGAAATGAAAGATTTAAAAGAATTTGATATTTCTTTTATAGGTTTAAAGGATGGAATAAATCAATTTGAATATATAATTAAGAGTACGTTCTTTGATTTTTTTGAATACGATGAATTTTGCAGTTCAAACATAAAGGTAGACCTGTCATTTAATAAAAAAGCTACAATGTTTGAATTAAATTTTAATTTTTTGGGCTGGGTTGAAGTAACATGTGATGTCACAAACGAGTTATTTAAATACCCCATACAAACAAATACAGATTTAATTGTAAAATTTGGAAATGAACAAAATGATGAAAATGAGGAGTTATTAATAATCCCTTATGCTGATTATAAATTAAATGTAGCGCAGTACATGTACGAATCAATTGTATTAGCATTACCTTTGAAAAGAATTCATCCAGGCGTAAATGACGGGACCTTACATTCAGAAGTATTAAAGAAATTAAAAGAATTAGATATAACAGAAGAAAACACCTCTAAGGAAATTGACCCTAGGTGGAATAAATTAAAGAATATACAAATAGATAAAAATATCAAGTAATGGCACATCCTAAAAGAAAAATATCAAAAACGAGAAGAGATAAGAGAAGAACTCACTATAAAGCAGTTACACCACAAATTGCTGTAGATCCAACAACTGGTGAAGCACATTTATATCATAGAGCTCACTGGCACGAAGGTAAATTATACTACAGAGGTCAAATTGTAATAGATTCTGAAGAAATTCAAGCTTAATTAGTTTTAAGTAAAAAACACCAAAAACTCTCATTTCTGAGGGTTTTTTTTGTTTTTATACCTAAAATGAATCAAAAAATGATAAAATTCAGTAAAAAAACAAATTATATTTTACTACTTTTACCCACTCTTTTTGATAAAAGAAAATAAACTATGACAAAAATTACCGCAGCAATTACAGCCGTTGGAAAATATGTTCCCGAAGACGTTTTAACAAACACAATGTTAGAAGAAATGGTTGATACCAATGATGAGTGGATTACTTCAAGAACAGGAATTAAAGAGCGTAGAATTTTAAAAGGAGAAGGAAAAGGAACTTCTTACATGGCAATAAAAGCCGCACAACAATTAATTGAAAAGAAAAAATTAGACCCAAAAGAAATTGATTTAGTAATAGTTGCTACAGCAACACCAGATATGCAGGCAGCTGCTACAGCTGTTTATACAGCTTCTCAAATAGGCGCCACTAATGCTTTTGGATTTGATTTGGAAGCAGCATGTTCAAGTTTTTTATATGGAATGTCAGTTGCTTCAAGCTTTATAGAATCAGGGAAATATAAAAAAGTATTACTTATTGGAGCAGACAAATGTTCTTCAATGATTGATTATACAGATAGAGCAACATGTATAATCTTTGGAGATGGAGCAGGAGCAGTTTTATTTGAGCCGAATGAAGAGGGTTTAGGTTTGCAGGATGAATATTTACGCAGTGATGGATCGGGTAGAGAGTTTTTACGAGTAAAAACAGGAGGGTCCATGTATCCTACGACAAAAGAAGCGATAGATAATAAAGAAAACTTTGTTCGTCAAGATGGTAAAACTGTATTTAAAAATGCCGTATTTAATATGGCTGATGCAGCAGTTAAAATTTTAGAACGAAATAATTTAACAAACGAAGATGTTACTTGGCTAGCAGCACACCAAGCTAACAAACGAATTATTGAAGCTACAGCCAACAGAATTAAATTAGATAGTTCTAAAGTAATGATGAACATTCAAAATTACGGTAATACTACTTCAGCTACACTACCATTATTGTTAGCTGATTATGAACAACAACTTAAGAAAGGAGACACTATAATTTTTGCAGCATTTGGAGGAGGTTTCACTTGGGGATCTATTTACTTTAAATGGGCATATAACTCATAATATTATAACAACTAAAACAAACTGAATATGGATTTAAAAGAAATTCAAAACCTGATTAAATTTGTAGCCAAATCGGGTGCAAGTGAAGTGAAGTTAGAAATGGAAGATATTAAAATCACCATTAAAACAGGATCAGAAAAAACAGAAACTACGATAGTGCAACAAGCACCAATGGGAATTCCACAAATGGCTATTGCGGCACCAATAGTACCAGTTGAAACGCCGGTTGTAGCTTCAGAAGCTAAAGAAGAAGTTTCAAATTATATTGAAATTACTTCGCCAATAATTGGTACATTTTATAGAAAACCATCACCAGACAAATCTGTATTTGTTGAAGTTGGTGATACAGTAAGTACAGAAACCGTAGTTTGTATGGTTGAAGCAATGAAATTATTTAATGAAATTGAAGCTGAAGTATCGGGTAAAATTGTAAAAGTTTTAGTTGAAGATGGTACTCCAGTTGAGTTTGGTCAACCACTATTCTTAGTAGATCCAGCATAATGTAAAATCACAATTTTTAATTTTCGAGTTCTAAATTAATTTTGGAATTTGTTTTTTGAATATTGAAAAATTGAAGAATTTATGTTTAAAAAAATATTAATTGCCAACAGAGGCGAGATAGCTCTACGAATTATTAGAACCTGTAGAGAGATTGGAATAAAAACAGTTGCTGTATACTCAACAGCTGATGAAGAAAGTTTGCATGTTCGTTTTGCAGATGAAGCTGTGTGTATTGGTCCTGCAGCAAGTAGCGAATCGTATTTAAAAATGTCAGCAATATTGGCAGCCGCAGAAATTACCAATGCAGATGCCATTCATCCAGGATATGGTTTCTTATCTGAAAACGCTAAATTTTCAAAATTATGTGAAGAACATGGTATAAAATTTATAGGTGCTTCAGCAGATATGATTAGTAAAATGGGAGATAAGGCTTCTGCAAGAGCTACAATGAAAGCCGCTGGTGTACCAACAATTCCTGGTTCAGCTGGATTGTTAGATACTTTTGAAGAAGTTGAGAAATTAGCTGATGAAATGGGGTATCCTGTAATGTTAAAAGCAACTGCAGGTGGTGGTGGAAAAGGAATGCGTGCCGTTTGGAAAAAAGAAGACTTAAAAGGTATGTGGGATTCTGCTCGTCAGGAAGCATTTGCTTGTTTTGGAAACGATGGAATGTACATGGAAAAATTGATAGAAGAACCAAGGCATATTGAAATTCAAATTGTAGGAGATTCATTTGGAAAGGCTTGTCATTTATCAGAGAGAGATTGTTCTATACAACGTCGTCATCAAAAATTAACCGAAGAAGCTCCGTCTCCATTTATGACAGCTCCTTTGAGAAAAAAAATGGGAGATGCTGCTGTAAAAGCTGCAGAGTTTATTGCATATGAAGGTGCTGGAACAGTTGAGTTTTTAGTTGATAAGAATAAAAATTTCTATTTTATGGAAATGAATACTCGAATTCAGGTAGAACACCCAATAACAGAACAAGTTATTGATTACGATTTAATTTACGAACAAATTAAGGTGGCAGCAGGGATTCCAATTACAGGGAAAAATTACAGTCCTAAATTACACTCTATAGAGTGCAGAATTAATGCAGAAGATCCGTATAAAGATTTTAGACCTTCACCAGGAAAAATTACAACATTGCATATTCCAGGGGGGCACGGTATAAGAATTGATACTCATGTATATGCTGGCTATACAATTCCTGCGAATTACGATTCTATGATAGCGAAATTAATTACAACAGCACAAACACGTGAAGTTGCAATTAGTAAAATGAGAAGAGCTTTAGATGAATTTGTTATTGAAGGTGTTAAAACTACGATTCCTTTTCACAGACAATTAATGGATAATCCAGATTATATCGCTGGAAATTATACCACTAAATTTATGGAAGATTTTGAAATGCTACCTGAAGAAGAGTAAAATTTCAGTTTAAAATAAAAATAAAGGATATGAGTTTTCATATCCTTTATTTTTTTAAATTTACTTTCAATTAAAAACCGTATGAAAGAAAAAGAGTTACATATTGATGGTATTGATAAAATTATTTTAAAAAATTTAATGAAAGATGCCCGAACACCAATATTGGGTATTGCTCGTGAAATTGGTATTTCTGGAGCTGCAATTCATCAAAGGTTACGTAAGCTAGAAGCTTCAGGTTTAATTGCAGGTTCAAAATTTGTAATTAACCCCAAGGTAATTGGTTATAGAACATTGGCGTTTGTTGGTATTTTTTTAGAAACTGCTAGTAAATATTCTGAAGCAATTAAGCGTTTGAAAGAAATTCCAGAAGTAATTGAAAGTCATTATACAACAGGAAATTGGGCGATTTTTATTAAAATTTTATGTAAAGATAATGAGCATTTAATGAAATTGTTAAATCAAGAAATTCAATCTATAAAAGGAGTTGCAAGAACTGAGACCTTTATTTCTTTAGATCAACAGATAGATAGACAAATAAAATTATAAAAGCACTATTTATAAATAGTGCTTTTTAATTTTCAATAATAACCTTATTAAGAATTATATTTTTTTATCGCTTTTATTTTTCTTGGATGTGGTTTGTCAGTTTCAACATAATGTTTAAAATCATCAGCTGTATTAGTTGCCATTTTACCCATTTTCATTTTCATCATGGGCTTCATAATTAAGCCTATTAAACCACCAACAGTTAATTCCATTTTCATTTTTAATATTGTTTTCTTTGGAGCTATTTCAGTTAACTGCCATGTATTAGTTGCGTATTTAACCATAGATGGCATCCCTTCATTTATTTGATACGACAGCAAGTGATTATCTTCAGAATATTTTATAATTTCTTCTTTTATCTTTCCCATTCCAGAAACATCGCAGCCTCTATGAGAGCAAGTAGCACCATTAATTCCTGTCCCACTTCCTTCAGAATGATTAATGGCTGATCCCCATTTGTAAGCATTTGCAAATTCGGGACCTAAAACTTGCCAAGCTTTTTTAATACTACTGTTAATTGTTATTTCTCTTTCTATGACCATAATATTTTGATTTTAAATAGTTGTATTTTTTGTAGTGGCTTTTACTTTTCTAGGGTGAGGTTGTCCTTTTTCAATGTAATATTTGAATTCTTCGATAGTATTTTTAGCTAATTTTTTCATTTTCATTTTCATCATTGGTTTCATTAACCACCCTATAAATCCACCTGTTTTCATTTCTAATTCTAGTTCAAGTTTGGTTTTGTTGTCATCAATTTTAACAAGTTTCCAATTATTAGTGGAGTATTTCACCATTTTTGGCATGCCTTCTGTTACTTTATATTTAAGTACATGTTCAGTTTCAGAATACCGTAATATTTTTTCTTGAATTTCTCCAATACCCGAAACATCACAACCTCTTTCTGAACAAATAGCACCATTTTGACCTTCTCCATGACCTTCAGAGTAATTAATGGCTGAGGCCCATTTGTAAGCGTTAGCAAATTCAGGGCCTAAAATTTGCCAGGTTTTTTCAATGCTAGCATTAATTATTAGTTCCTTATTAATAATTAAATTTGGTGTTGGAGTTTGTGCCTTTAAAACTAAGCTGGTGAGAATTGTTGCAATTACTACAACTGTAATTTTTAATCTTTTCATCGTCTAATATTTTAAATTATTGTTAATGCAAAGATGTATAAGATTGAAAAAATTTAATTTGTTGTTTGGCTCAAATTAGTATCATTTTAGCTCAATATTGTCGTTTCTATAGTTGGTTGGAGATTGATTGAAGTGATTTTTGAAGTTTCTGTTGAAAGTAGTAATTGAATCAAACCCACAATCATAAGCTACATCTGCAATTCTATTTTCTTTTATAGAAAGCATTTGAAGAGCTTTTTCTAGTTTCTTTTTTGAGATGTATTTGCGTGGACTTTCATGATAAACTTCTTGAAACTTTCTTTTAAATGTTGCTAAACTCATACCGCAAAGCGTTGCAAAATCATTGAGTGATAAATTTGAAAGTATATGTTTTTCAATAATGGTTTTAAAATGAGACTCTATAGGTTTAAATAATGAAGAAATAAAATCAATTACACTAGGGGCTTTTTCGGTTTTAGATAAGAGAATTAAAAACTCTTTAAGTTTAGTTAGTATTAAGGTTTCATCAGCTATTTCAGGATTGTCTAGCAAAAAACTGATGTTGTCTTTAAAGTTTGAAAGTAACGTGTCTATTTTAATTTTAGTAGCATCATAATTTGTGTTATAGCTGGATGTAGTTATCTTTTCTTTAAAAATTTCTTTCAGCACTGATGGATAAAAATAGGCGGCTACAAATGACGTTGTAGTTTCAGCATTATCTTTATTTAAATGCTGTTCAAAAAAATAATTTCCACACTTAGCAATCATTCCATCACCAGCTTCAAAATTAATTAGTTGTTTTGGTGTTCTCATTAAAATTTTTCCTTGATCAACAAACATAAAGCACGCTTCATCTTCTTGAAAATATTTTACAAACCTGCTAAATTCACCTATTACTATTTTTGAGAAAATTACTTTTCCCTTATACTCTAAGTTCTTTTGTTCGTATATTTTTGGATCCATGTATTTTTATATATAATGGGTTTGATATAAAACAAGTTATGATGTTACTCAAAATTACAAAAAAATGCAAATCCTTTAGATTTGCATTTTTTATAGAATTATGTCAAACCTATATTAATTTTTTGTCCAGCTTCTTCCTTTAAAAACTTCATCAAGTTGCGTGTTAAAAATATGATTAAAATAATTACTCATTGTTTTAATTCCAACGCCTGCAATTACACCTAAAATATGGTTTTGAGTATATCCTGCTTTTAAAAAGTTTTCAATATCATCTTCAGAAGGAAGCCCTCTTTTAGACGTTACAATTTTAGAAAACTGACTTAAAGCTTTTAATTTTTCATCAGGAACTTCTGTATTGTTGCGTATTGCGTTTGTAACTTCAGTAGGAACATTGGTCATATTGTCTCCAACAAAACTATGAGCAGCCATACAATATTCACAATTGTTTTCGAAAGCAATTGATAAGAATACAACTTCTTGTTCTTGTGAACTAAAGCCAGAGTTTTCTCTAAAAGAACTGTAAGCAGATACATAGCCATCTAATAGGGCAGGGTTATTTGCCATAGTAGCATACATATTTGGAACCATCCCAATTTTGCTTTGAGTTTCCTTTAATATTTCTTTTGAAATTGAATCTGCATTTTCAATAGTTATGGAATTTAAATTAAGTTTATTCATCGTTGTAAGTTTTAATAATTAGAGTACAAAGGTGAATATTAATGAAGTATAAAAATTCTCAATTTAGTTCAATAACACATCATTTTAGCTCAATTTTTTTTAATCTCTTGAACCTAAAATTCTAAATCCCCAATACAATAACATAGCTAATGAACCTAACGCAGCCACTAAATAAGTTCTTGCAGCCCATTTAAGAGCATCTTTTGCTCCGTCTTGTTCCGTATTGGTAAGCATATTGTTTGTTTTTAACCAAGCCAATGCACGGTTACTAGCATCATATTCAACAGGGAGTGTAATAAAGCTAAATAATGTAGCAAGCGCCATCATTGCTAATCCAACCATTGCTATAATAAAACCAATACCAGTATTTCCAGATAAAGCACCTAAAATAATTCCTCCAAGAACTAGCCATTGCGAAAATTTAGATGAAATGCCAACTGCAGGAACTAATTTTGATCGTAAAGTTAACCATTGATACGCTTGTGCGTGTTGAACTGCATGGCCACATTCATGCGAGGCAACTGCCGCGGCTGAAGCATTTCGGAGGTTGTAAACAGACTCGCTTAAATTAACTGTTTTATTGGTAGGGTTGTAGTGGTCTGTTAATTGTCCAGGTGTAGAAATAACTTTTACATCAAAAATACCATTATCGTGTAACATTTTTTCAGCAATTTGTTTTCCACTTAACCCATTTTGAAGTTGAACTTTAGAGTAATGTTTAAACTTACTTTTCAATCGTTTACTCACCAACCAACTTGCTAAAGATATTAACCCAACTATCACATATAAACCTATCATAAATTTCTTTTTAATTATTGTATTTTAATTTAATAAATTTACATCATAAATTATTCCAAAATTAGGTTACAGACAAAATGGCAAAAACACCACACATACTTTTAATATACACTGGAGGAACAATAGGGATGGTTAAAGATTATAAAACGGGAGCTTTACGAATTTTCAATTTTGATAAATTGTTAAAGCACATTCCAGAAATTAATCATTTAAATTGTACTATAGAAAGTGTTTCTTTTGAAAACCCAATAGATTCTTCAAATATGAACACTAAAAATTGGGTAACTATTTCTGAAATTATTGAAAAAAATTACGATAAATTTGATGGATTTGTTGTTTTACATGGTTCAGATACCATGTCTTATACTGCATCTGCAATAAGTTTTATGTTTGAAAACTTATTAAAACCAATAATTTTTACGGGTTCACAATTGCCCATTGGAGATTTAAGAACTGATGCTAAAGAAAATTTAATTACTTCAATTGAAATTGCTTCTTCTCAAGAAAATGGAAAGTCTATTATTTCAGAAGTATGTTTGTATTTTGAATACAAGTTATATAGAGCCAACAGAACCACCAAAATTAATGCAGAGCACTTTAAAGCATTTACATCACCAAATTTTCCGCCATTAGGAGAAAGTGGAGTTCATTTAAAATTTAATAAGCAGCTAATATATAAACCTACTTCAATTAAGCCATTGAGGATTAGAAAGCGATTAAATAGCAATGTAGCAATTTTAAAAATATTTCCAGGTATCACTAAAAAGGTTGTAGAAAGTGTATTAAATTGTAAAGGGTTACAGGGTGTGATTTTAGAAACCTACGGATCTGGAAATGCACCAACAGAAGAATGGTTTATTAGTTTGTTAAATGAAGCGATACAGAAAGAAATACATGTTGTAAATGTTACACAATGTATTGGTGGTAGTGTAATTATGGGGCAATATGAAACAAGTATGACACTTGAAAATATTGGTGTTATTAGTGGAAATGACATTACTACCGAATCAGCATTGGCTAAATTAATGTACTTATTAGGTGAAAATATCCCTAAAAATAAATTTAAGTCTTTATTTGAAACCCAATTGAGAGGAGAAATTAGTAATATAGAGTGATTTATATACAGCTATTTAAGATAAAATCGAATTTATTTTCAATAAAGCAATTCAATTTGGTTTGATTTTTGCTGATATTTTAAAAAATAAGCAATTCAAAAAAAATAACTTAAAGTAGATGTAAAATTTTCAGAATTCAACATTTTTTTGTTACTTGCCATTCGCAAAAGAAGTTTAGATTAAGTAAACGTAGTTTATTTTTTAAATTTTATTTGTTTTGTGAAGATTATTATATATTTAAACCGAAAAAATTAATAAATTAACTATTACACAATGAAAAGAGTATTTACTATCCTTGCAATCACAGGATTATTGTTATTTGGAGCAGCACCTAAAGCAATTGCACAAGATGCAGCAAACACTGAACAAGTTGCAGACGATGCAGCAGAAGCACAAACATTTCATCAAGTTTTAAAACAACGTTTTATTGAAGGTGGACCATTCTTTATGGGAATTGTATTAGTAGCCTTAATTTTAGGTTTAGCTATTGCGATAGAAAGAATTATCTATCTTAATATGGCAACAACTAATACTAAAAAATTAGTAAGTAAAGTTGATGATGCATTAGCATCAGGTGGTGTAGAAGCTGCAAAAGAAGTTTGTAGAAATACAAAAGGTCCTGTTGCTTCCATATTTTATCAAGGATTAGATAGAATGGATGAAGGTGTAGATGCAGCTGAAAAAGCAGTTGTTGGTTATGGTGGAGTTCAAATGGGATTATTAGAGAAAAATATTTCTTGGTTATCTTTATTTATTGCCATAGCACCAATGCTTGGTTTCATGGGAACTGTAATTGGTATGATTGGAGCATTTGACTCTATTCAAGCTGCAGGTGATATTTCTCCAACAGTAGTAGCAGGAGGTATTAAAGTAGCCTTATTAACAACAGTATTTGGTTTAGTTGTTGCAATTATTCTTCAGGTATTTTACAACTACATTATCTCTAAAGTAGATAGTATTGTAAATAATATGGAAGATGCTTCAATTTCACTTGTTGACCTTTTGGTTAGACACAAAAAATAAGAATAATTATGAGTACAAAATTATCAAAAATATTAACATTAGTTGCGGGAGCAATTGGTTTAATAGGCTTTGTTTTCTTTATTAGAATTGTTTCTACTGGAGATGAAGCTATTGAAGCAATGCTTGCTGATGCAACTATAAGCGATAGCCTTGTGGCACCTTTTATTTCTTTTGCCGTAATATTATTAATTGCAACAACAATAATTGCTGTTGTGTTTTCAATGGTGAATTTAGTAAAACACCCACAAGTATTAAAAAGATCATTAATGGGAATTGGAGTATTAGCAGTGATATTAATATTGTCATATTCTTTCGCTTCAGGAGATGCGGTTTATTCTATGGGTAAAATACTAGAAGATGGCGAGGCTGGAAGTGTATCAAAATGGGTGAGTACTGGAATTAACTTTACTGCTATATTAGGTACTATTGGTTTTGGAGCCTTTCTTGTAGACTTTGTAAAATCATTAGTAAAATAAAGCGACTATGGCAAGAAGAGAAAACTCAGAAATTAATGCTGGTTCAATGGCAGACATTGCGTTCTTGCTTCTAATCTTTTTCTTAGTAACAACTACGATGGATGTAGATTCAGGAATTGCACGTAAATTGCCTGAAAAATCTGATCAACCAGTTGAAGACGTTATTGTAAAAGAAAAGAATGTATTAGATATTACTGTAAATCGTAAGAATCAGCTATTAGTTGAGAATGAATTTGTTCAGGTTACTGACATCAAAAGATTGGCAATGGAATTTATTGACAATGGAGGTGGAATATCTGCACCAAAAGATGGTAAACCAGGAGAACCTTGCGATTATTGTAATGGAGAACAAGATCCATTATCTTCAGATCATCCAACAAAGGCTATTATTTCTTTACAAAGCGATAGAGGAACAACTTACGGTATGTATGTTTCAATTCAAAATGAAATTGAAGCTGCATACAACGAGTTAAGAAATAAATTAGCTTTAAAGAAATATCAGCGGTCTTACAAAGACCTTTTAAGTGATTATAAGGATAGTGGTAAAGAGAGTATAAAAGAGAAAATTAAATTTTTAAAGGATAGTTATCCTCAAATTATCTCTGAACCAGAACCAATTAAATAATATCAGAATATGAGTAAATTTAAAAAGAAGAAAAAAGGACAACCAGCTATTTCTACGGCATCCTTACCTGATATTGTATTTATGTTGTTATTCTTTTTTATGGTAACTACCACAATGAGAGAAACTGATTTAGTGATAAAAAAACCAGTTCTCCCTACTGCAAGTGAAGTAAAAAAATTAGAGCATAAAAGTTTGGTAAGCACCATTTATATTGGTAAATCTAGAGATGCTAGAATATCTGGAGATAAAATTCAGGTAAACGATAAAATTATTGATGTTAAAGATATTCCTAATTTTATTTTTGCAGAAAGAGCTTTACGTAAGGAAGAAGAAGTAAAGTATATGACTACTTCTATTAAAGCTGACAAAGAAGCAAGTGTGGGTACAATTCTAGATATTAAAGAGCAATTAAGAGATATTAATGCGTTAAAAATTAGTTTTTCAACTACCAGAGGTAGCGACTTAACAAGTAATTATTAATTATTAAAATCTTATAATTTTAAAAAGGCAATCAAATTAATTTGATTGCCTTTTTTAGTTTTATGAGTATATTTGTTTTATGGGTAAAAATTGGCTAATTTTTGGATCTTTAATTTTCTGCTTGTATGCTAGTGCACAAGTTAAAAAAGATACAATTGACTTAAATTATTTAGAAGATCAGCTTTATGTTTCATTAACATATAATATTTTAATTAATAAGCCTACTACAATAGCCCAAAACGGATTTTCAGGAGGTTTTTCAGTTGGTTTTATAAAGGATATTCCATTTAATCGTCAGCGTAATTTTGGAATAGGAGTTGGCCTAGGTTATGCCTATAATTCCTACATTCAAAATTTAAAAATCACACAAGAAAATGCGACGAGCTTATTTGAAACCGCACAAGATTATACTATAAACAGATTTGGAATGAGTGCTCTTGAAGTTCCAATTGAGTTAAGGTGGAGAAATTCTACTCCCCAAAAATATAAGTTTTTGAGAGTTTACACAGGTTTTAAAGTTGCCTATGTACTTTCTGCTAAAACAAAATTTAAAGATAACAATGTGACTTTAGCAACTAAAAACATATCAGAAATTAATAGACTCCAATATGGATTAACATTGGCAGCAGGATTTAGTACGTGGAATTTGTATATGTACTATGGCTTAAATCCCTTTTTTAATGATGTGGAATTTAATGGTAAATCATTAGATTTAAAAGACTTTAATATAGGGTTGAAATTTTATATTATGTAATTGTATATATAAAATACACCATAAATTGTGTTGAAATACCTATTATAAATCCTAAGAAAACTTCACGGGTATTATGAGCATGTAATCTTAATCTTGAAGAAGCAATTAAACCACTAATTAAAAAGAAAACTACTAAAAGGATAATTAAATTTATTTTATAATAGTAACTAAAATAAATTATAAAACCTATCAAACCGCCTATTGCAGCAGTATGTAAACTTATTTTAAGCTTTAAATATAAAAAAATATAAGAGCAGGTTAAAACAAACATATAACCAAAATAAAATAGCGACAATATATCAACTACTGTTGATTTGTACAGCCAATTGCCAAGAATAAATGATATTGAAATGAATAGGAGTGTAGGGAATTTCCGTTCTTCTATTGTTACCATGTGATAACTGTCTATCATCCCAAATCGTTTAAGAAGTATTAATAGCAGTAGCGGAAAAGCGTAGGTAAATAATAAAACTACAACAATTATAATGTGCTCCTGTGGCTTAAAAATATATTCTGGAATTAATAGGAAATACAAAATAGTTCCAAGTATCGGAAAGTTTATGGGGTGAAAAAAATAAGATATAAATTTTGAAAGTTTCATAAGTAATTTTTAATGCCTCAGGCTACATTTCTTTTCTTAATCTGGCAACAGGTATTTCTAATTGCTCTCTATATTTTGCTATTGTTCTTCTTGCTATTGGATACCCTTTATCTTTAAGAATTAAAGATAACTTATCATCTGTTAAGGGTTTCTTTTTGTTCTCTTCATTTATTACAGCTTCTAAGATACTTTTTATCTCTCTTGTTGAGACATCTTCACCTTGGTCATTTTTCATTGATTCTGAGAAGAACTCCTTGATTAATTTAGTTCCGTAAGGTGTTGTAACATATTTGCTATTAGCAACCCTAGAAACAGTTGAAACATCCATATTAATAACATCAGCAATATCTTTTAATATCATAGGCTTCAGCTTTCTCTCATCACCTGTTAAAAAGTACTCCTTTTGATGTTGAATGATAGCATTCATATTTAAAAATAATGTTTGTTGACGTTGTTTAATAGCTTCAATAAACCATTTAGCAGCATCTAGTTTTTGTTTTATAAATAGTACCGCATCTTTTTGAGACTTGGATTTATTTTTGGAGTCTTTATACCCTTTTAACAAATTGTTATATTCATTTGATATATGAAGTTCGGGAGCATTTCTAGAATTAAGAGTAAGCTCTAATTCTCCTTCAATAATTCTAACTGTAAAGTCAGGTACAATTTGTTCAGCAATTTTGTTACTTCCTACAAATGAACCCCCAGGCTTAGGATTTAACTTTTCAATTTGCTGAATTGCGTCCTTTAATTCATCTTCAGTAACATGAAATTTTTGTAATAATTTTGTATAGTGCTTTTTTACAAAGTGTTCAAATGAATGTTCTAGTAAATTAATAGCTAAAGTTCTACTAGGGTTTACCTTTTTTCTTTTCAATTGAATTAATAAGCATTCTCTTAAATCACGAGCTCCAACACCAACAGGATCTAATTGTTGAACTATTTTAAGTAAGCGTTCTAATTCTTCTTGAGTTGTGAAAATATTTTGTGTAAAAGCTAAATCGTCTAAAATATCAACCAAATCACGTCTAATATACCCACTATCATCAATACTTCCAACTAAAAAATCTGTAATAATTTCTTCTTCTTCAGTTAGTCTAAAGGTGTTTATTTGAGTTTTTAAGTGTTGTGTAAATGAAGTTCCTGATGCATATGGAATATGTTTTTCCTCATCATCAGACGAATAGTTATTTGCCTGTGTTTTATAATTAGGGATTTCATCATCACTTAAATATTCATCAATATTTATATCTTCAGTATCAATGTTTTCATTTCCAGTTTCATCATATTCATCATTTTCAAACTCATCATCGTTCTCTTTTCCACTTTCCAGTGCTGGGTTTTCCTCAAGTTCTTGTTTTAAACGTTGTTCAAATGCTTGTGTAGGCAATTGAATCATCTTCATCAACTGAATTTGTTGAGGAGATAATTTTTGTGATAATTTAAAATTTAAACTTTGTTTTAACATGAATTAAAATTCTGCGTTTTGAGGTGTACGTGGATAAGGAATTACATCGCGTATATTCCCCATACCTGTTGTAAATTGAACTAGACGTTCAAAACCAAGCCCAAAACCACTATGTACAGCTGTTCCAAATTTTCGAGTGTCTAAATACCACCATAATTCTTTTTCATCAATATCTAATTCAGCCATTTTTTGTTGTAAAACATCTAAACGTTCTTCACGCTGGCTACCACCAACTATTTCACCAATTCCAGGGAATAAAACATCCATTGCACGTACCGTTTTACCATCTTCATTTAAACGCATGTAAAACGCTTTAATGTTTGCGGGGTAATCAAATAAAATTACAGGACATTTGAAGTGTTTTTCTACTAAATAACGCTCGTGTTCACTTTGTAAATCTGCTCCCCATTCGTTAATTATATATTGAAATTTCTTCTTTTTGTTAGGTTTACAATTTCTTAAAATATCAATAGCTTCTGTATAACTAACACGTTTAAAATTGTTTTCAACTACAAAGTTCAACTTTTCAAGTAACGACATTTCGTTACGTTCTATCATTGGTTTTGTTTTATCTTCTTGTGTTAACCTATTATCTAAAAAAGCTAAATCATCTTTGCAATTTTCTAATATATATGAAATAACAGATTTAATAAAATCTTCAGATAAATCCATATTATCATCTAAATTATTAAATGCTACCTCAGGCTCAATCATCCAAAATTCAGATAAGTGACGAGTTGTATTGGAGTTTTCAGCTCTAAAAGTAGGCCCAAAAGTATATACTTTACCTAAAGCCATTGCGTATGTTTCAGCTTCTAATTGACCTGAAACGGTTAAGTTTGTCATTTTTCCGAAGAAATCTTTTGATCTATCAACCTTTCCATCTTCAGTTTTTGGTAAATTTTCTGCATCTAATGTTGTAACATTAAACATTTCACCAGCACCTTCAGCATCTGAACCTGTAACTATTGGTGCATGAAAATTGTAAAATCCGTTTTCTGTGAAATACTTGTGAACAGCAAATGAAAGTGATGAGCGCAAACGCATAACTGCGCTAAATGTGTTTGTTCTAATTCTTAAGTGCGCATTTTCTCGTAAAAACTCAAAACTATGTTTTTTAGGTTGAATAGGGTATTCTTCAGGGTTAGAATCTCCTAAAATTTCTATTTCAGAAACTTTAATTTCAACATTTTGGCCTTTTCCTTGGCTTTCTATTAAAGTTCCTTTAACTAAAACTGCAGCACCTGTTGTTATACGTTTTAAAACACTTTCATCAGTATTTTCAAAATCAACAACGCATTGTATATTATTTATAGTTGAACCATCATTTAAGGCAATAAAACGTTTTGCTCTAAATGTTCTAACCCAACCTCTTAAAGTTACTTCTTGTAAAAATTTATCTGAACTTAAAAGTTCAGCTACATTTGTTCTTTTCATATTCTAAATTTAATAGTTGCAAAGATACATGAACAATTGATAATTGACAATTGATAATTGAGATTGAAAAAGTTTAAAACCTTCCCTTTTATTTATCATTATTTTTAACTTCAGAAGTCAAAATATCAAGTGTTGGTTCTTTAAATATTTTTTTGTTAGCGATATTTTTTTCTAATGAAAGTAATAACGAAGGCAACAACAATAAATTAGATGCCATAGCGAATAATAATGTTACTGAAACTAAACCCCCTAAAGCAATTGTACCTCCAAAACTTGATACGGTAAACACTAAAAAACCAAAAAACAATACAATTGAAGTGTAAAACATACTTACACCTGTTTCTCTTAACGCATTATATACAGATTGTTTAATTCTCCAATTATTGGCTTTTAGTTCTTGACGATATTTGGCTAAAAAGTGAATGGTATCATCTACTGAAATTCCAAAAGCAATACTAAACACTAAAATTGTGGATGGTTTTATTGGAATTCCCAGGTAGCCCATTAATCCTGCAGTTATTAACAGTGGAAATATATTTGGTATTAATGAGATTAATATCATTCTAAGAGAACGGAAAAGAAACGCCATAAAAACACCAATTAATATAATGGCTAAAGAAAGTGATATTACTAAATTTTCAATTAAAAAATTAGTTCCTTTTAAAAACACCAAAGCCTTACCAGTCATAGTAACCGAATAATTTTCTTTTGGAAATTCTTTGTCAATTTTTTGTTTAATACGTGCTTCAATAACTTCCATTTTATCAGTTCCAATATCTTTCATAAAGGTTGTAATACGAGCATATCTTCCCGTTGAATCAACAAAATTACTCATCAAGTTATTGTTATATGGAGAGTTTTTAGTGTAGGATAAAATCCAGTTTTTTTCTTGATTAGTCGGCAGCTGATAATATTTAGGGTTTCCTCCATAAAATACCTGTTTTGAATATTTAACCAAATTTAAAACAGAGATGGATTTAGAAAGTTGAGGTATTTCATCAATAGTCTCATCTAGTTTATTCATACGTTTTAAAGTAGAAAGTTTCATAACACCCTTTTCAGTTTTTGTGTCAATTATAATTTCTAATGGCATAATACCACCAAATTCTTCTTCAAAAAACAGAATATCTTTATAGAATTCTTTCCCTTTAGGCATATCTTCAATAATACTACCAGAAACTTTTATCATATATACTCCAATTATACTTACAATCATTATTATAATTGTTGATACATAAACTGCAATTCTATGATTTCTAACGATGGATTCCATCCATTTAATTATGGCGTCAATCCATTTTCTTTCAAGATGTTTTAAGTGCTTTTCTTTTGGTAAAGGCATAAAACTATACATAATAGGTATAATTAATAATGCCAAGATAAATATTCCTAAAATATTGATGGAAGCCATTGTTCCAAACTCTTTTAAAAGTTGACTTTTAGTAAAAATAAATGTGGCAAAACCCGATGCTGTAGTAACATTAGTCATTAATGTAGCATTACCAACTTTTGTAATAACTCGCTGTAATGATTTTGCTTGATTCCCGTGTTTTTTTACTTCTTGTTGGTATTTATTTATTAAAAATATAGCGTTTGGAACCCCAATAACAATAATTAAAGGAGGTATTAGCGCCATTAAAACAGTTATTTCGTATCTAAATAAACCTATAAAACCAAATGCCCAAACAACGCCAATACTCACTACTAAAAGTGTTATGAATGTAGCTCTAATTGAGCGGAAAAAGAAGAAGAAAATTAATGCGGTAACTCCTAAAGCTAACCCTACAAAAAGTCCAATTTCATCAATAATATTTTGAGCATTCATGGTGCGTATGTACGGCATACCAGAAACTCTAATATTTATGTCGTGTTCTTTTTCAAATTGCTCAATAATTGGATTCAAGATATTGAAAACAAACTCTTTACGAATAGTAGTATTTACAATGTCCTTTTTTAAATAAACGACAGTTCTTATAGTCCCAGATTTTTTATTGAATAAAAAATTATCAAAAAATGGAAGGTTTTCAAAAAGTTCAGTTTTAATTTTTAAAACATCCTCAATGGTTTCAGGGTTTTTATCATAAAGAGGTTCTACTTCAAATTTCTGAGCTTTGGTGTTTTTCTTTAATTTTTTAATATCACCAACTGCGATAGTAAAATCCACTTCAGAAAAACTATCTAATTTTTTAGATAAACTATTCCAAGCATTAAATTTTTTAGGGGTAAATATTGTTGAATCGTTTGTAGCTAAAATTATAAGATTGCCTTCTTCTCCAAAGAGCTCTAAAAATCGATCATATTCGATATTAACTTTATGGTTTGAAGGCAATAAATTAGCTTCGGTATTAGAAAAACGCATGTACTGCATTTGTGAAGCTAAAAAATATGTAAAAGCGGCTATTAGCGCAAGTATAATGTATCTTCTTGTTAATATTATTCTAGAAACTTGAGTCCAAAAATCCATTCATCTGTTTTTTGCAAAGGTAAAAAAATAGTTTGTTTTTTAGCTATGGTGTTTTTAAAACCCTAATCTTAATTTGTAGGTTAATTTTACGGCTAAATTATCGCTCCATTCAAGGTTTTTATAGGCTCCATATCTATAAAAAGCACTTAAGCCAAAACCTTTAAAAAGACTATTAAATTCCAACCCACTCTCAATATATCCTTTTTTTAAACTTTTAAATTCTAAACCATTATGATATTCAGCATTATCGATATCACCAATTGCAGCTCTGGTAACAACTGTTAATTGCGGTTTAAATTTATTGGTAATTTTAAACGATTTAATTTCGTGTTTCAAATGAATTGCAGCAAATCTATCTGAAATAAATTCATTATAACCCATAGTTTCAAAGCTATTTTTACCGGCTAAAGTAATACGTTTTCGCCAAGGACTTTTAAAGGTGTAGTTTGGTGTTGAATTGTATAGGTGAGATATTGGCGCATCACCAAAAACAATTCCACCTTCAGCTAAAATATGTGTTGTTGCTTTTCTGAGGCGTTTGATTTTATGTAAAACTCTAAAATTTAATTGAGTGAAATCGAAATCACTTTCAAATACGTTTTCAAAACTTTTAGTAAGTTGAAGTGTGAATTGAGGAAATCTATTTCTAATTTTTAATTTCCCTAAAGGGGAATTCATGTATTCATTTTTAGGGTTGTATTGTATACCTAAAGAAGCAGTTGTTAATTTATATTCAGCTAAATTTTTGGATAAAGAGATAAATTGATAATTGAAAACTGGTTCAAAATCTCCAGTACTTAATAAAATTTTAGCTTCTAAATTTGGTTGAATATCATGTTTTAAATAGGTGCTTATTGTTTTGTAATTGTAAAATTTGCTTACATTTAAATTTCGTGGATTTATAGGCGAAAATGAAGTATTTTCAGCAATAAAATCTAATGAAGCCGCTTCTTTTATGTCGTTTGTGTAGTTAGCCCCAAACCATGTATTCGTTTCTTTATTTAACCTAAAGGAAGTCCCAAAACTATATTTAAAATTGGTGTCTTTTGTCCCATACGCCATATACGACTCTAATTTGTATTTTGGAGAAAAGTTACTGTTTGTTTCTCCACCAAAACCTACACGCAAACCTTCGTAATTATTTAAATTTATAATTTTACCAAGATTTAAATTTACGTACTTAGTTGGGTAATAACCTTTTAAAATATTACGAGCTAAGTTTATTTTTTTTTCAACACCTTCTTTTTTTGCTAAGCTATCTAATGTTACATAGGTCTTTTTTCCACGAAATGAAAGTGAATCAGTTCTGTAACTATTCCAGAAGTCTTCAGATTTTTTATGAGCATCATCACTAAACTGCATGGTTGATGCCGAACTTTTAACAATAACCGGAATGTTAATTTGAATAGTTGAATTTACAGATTTTGAAATAAAATAAGTAACATCACTGGGGTTGTTTTTGCGAGTATTATTAATGGTATCATTTTTTTGACTTTTATTAAACTTTACAGTACCACCAAACAGAGAAATATTTTCATTATTAACTCCCTTTTTTAAAACAATATTCATGTCTTTGGGAAACCATGTGTTATACTTTTTAATATAATTAAAATTTTGAACAGCCTTTATGTTTACAATTCCTTTTAGTTCTGCAATTGCTTTTGTAATGGCAAAACTTTGAGAATCTAAATACAAAACACCTTCAATTCCTAACACTTCTTTTTTTATTTTGGGTTTGAAATATATAAGTATAGAATTACCGCTTTTGCTGGCTACAGTGTCTAATATTTTATAATTGTATTGCTTTAATGCATTATTTGCAATTGGATTCACATATTTTGTTCCTGCGAGTGTATAAAATTCATTATAAAACGAAAAATCTTGAAACGTAATAGCAAGTAGTTCGTAAATAGGTTGTTGCAATCCGGCCATTCTTGAAGCTAAAATAATTTCTTTTTTCTTCTTTCCTTTTTGAAATTGAAATTCTGAAATTTTTTCGGAGATGTATAAATGCTGTTTTACAATTTCTTTTTTGAATTTGTAGTTTGATGAATCTAACTTTTTAAATGTTTTAACCCCTTCTTTTACAACAAAAACAGAATCTACTTTACCATTGATAGAATCTGGATTAGCAGTCACTAAAATTTTATTATAGCTATTAAACTTGAATGAATTTAGTGACTTTTCGATGTTGTTTTTCGATTTGTTTTTAATGGCATTTCTAATAATTTGTAGTGCCGGGTTTTCTTTAGCAGTAATAAAAACTTCTTTTAACTTTTCTACGGAAGCTTTTAATTTTACATGAATAAACTTGTCATTTTTATTAATTGCAACTGAAACGGATTGGTAACCAACGTAAGAAATAGTAATTTGTTTAAAAGTGTTTTTTGCTTTTATGTAAAACTCACCATCTACATCGGTTAAAGTTCCATAGTTGGTATTTGTTACAACAGAAGCGAAAGGAAGTGGTTGTTTACTCTTACTATCCAAAACAATTCCTTGAATTTTAGTTTGTGAAAATGTAAAAAAGGGGATTAGTAATACTACTAAAAGTATGTTTTTCATAAAGTAAAATTTCTGCTGAATAATACAAATATAAGGTAATTCAAAAAAGAACAAAACCCTTGGTTCTATTTGTGATAAGTTTAACTTAATGCAAGTGGCGAAAACTAATTAGGGCATTTAAATTTTAATTTATCTAAAGAATTTTCAATAAATTGATAATATTTATGTGAAATCTCCACCCATTTTAGAGCCTCTTGAAGTGTGCTAACACTTTTAAAATTTAAGGGTAAACTCTTTTTAAGAGAATCTAACATAACAGAGTTGATAATTTGGTTGGGTGTTTTTGTTAAAATAACAGATTTTCTTTTTCCGTATAGTTTTTTATTATCAGATATTAATTTAACAAATTCTTTTATTTCATCTTCATCATAAGTTACAAAAGCATTTCTAACATCATCAATAATATTAAATGTTGGATAGTACTCTTTTTCAAGCAGTAATTTTTTCTTGTTATTAATAAGGTCTTTCCATAAAAGTTCTCCACAAAAACATTCTAGAACTATTTTCTTTTCTGGAATAATTTGATAACTAATTTTGCTTTTCATTTTGAGTCTGAGATAAAGATAATTTGTCAAAATTAGTAATTAAAAACAAACTAAAACCTTTAAGTGTCTATTTAAAGATGTATTCCATTATGACCTTTTGATTCGTGATACCAAGAAATACCTAAAAGGAAGATTGAAATGATACAAGAACCAATAAGTATTACAAAACCACCAGACCAATCCCACTTATCTACTACAGCTCCCATTGCTATATTTGCAAACAAAGCACCACCCAAATAACCAAATAAACCTGTTAAACCAGCCGCGGTTCCTGCAGCTTTTTTAGGAACTAAATCTAATGCGTGTACACCAATTAACATTACAGGACCATAAATTAAAAAGCCAATAAATATAAGCGCAACTGAATTAGCAAGTATAGATTCACTAGTCCAATACATAAACAATGAAACCATAACCAATAACATATAAATAATACTTACTGGTGCTCTTTTTCCTTTAAAAACTTTGTCACTTAAATAGCCGCAAAGTAACGTTCCTGGAATTCCAGCCCACTCATAAGCAAAATATGCCCAACCTGTTTCTTGAATTGAAAAACCTTTACTCTCTTCTAAATACAAAGGAGCCCAATCTAAAACTCCATAACGCACCAAATAAACAAATGCATTGGCAAACGCAATTGACCATAAGAGCTTATTCTTAAAAATGTATTTAAAGAATATTTCTTTAGCAGACATCTCTTGTTCAAACTTTTCAGAATACGTATCTGGATAATCATTTTTGTAAGCTTCAATATTTGGAAGACCACAAGATTGTGGTGTGTCTCTTAATAAAAACCAAGTTACTAGTGCTACAGCTAAAGCAATAAAACCTGGGAAGTATAATTTGGCGTGCCAATCGGCAAAAATAGCAAATCCTAAAATTGCAAGCGGACCAATAATACCACCACCTACATTATGTGCCACATTCCAAATAGACATTTTAGTTCCTCGTTCTCTAATTGAAAACCAATGAACCATTACTCTTCCGGATGGCGGCCAGCCCATTCCTTGAAACCAACCATTAATTAACAATAAAACAAACATAATTGCTACTGATGAAGTGGCAACTGGGAGAATTCCCATAATAATCATTGTAAAAGCCGATAACACCAATCCTGTAGTCATAAAATTACGAGCATTGCTTCGGTCTGAAACATTCCCCATAATAAATTTGCTCAATCCATACGCAATTGAAACACCCGATAAAACAAACCCTAATTGTGTTTTAGAAAATCCTAATGCTACTAAATCTGGCATTGCCAGTGAAAAAACTTTTCGAACCAAATAATAACCTGCATAACCAATAAAAATTCCTAAAAAAACTTGTAATCTTAAACGTTTATACGTTGAATCAATTTTATCTTCAGGAAGTGATTTTTTATGTGGAGCAGGATTGAAAAATTTTATCATAATTGAAATTGCTTAGTTTAGTATGTAATTTTTTGCAATGTTGTTAAAGCTATTAATTTGAATTGTTTCCCATTCTTTGTTGTATTCTAATTCTTTGGCTAATAGTTTAGCAACTTTAGGGGCAATTCTAATACTTTCTTTTGCGTCTAAGAACAATGCTCTGGTTCTTCGTGCTAAAACATCTTCAACTGTTCTCGCCATTTCATAACGTGCTCCCCAAATAACTTGTGCTTTTATAATTTTTAGAGGTTCGCTTATATAACCTTCTAAGTTTTCTAATTTTGCCAACTCTATTATTTTTTCTTCATCACTTCCGTAAACATGTAATGGATTGTTAGAGTTTACATTTTTAATGTATCCATGTATTTTTAAATTTTTGGTATTTGATGTTGTTTGCTTTAAGTTAGAGTTTTTAATCAATTTATTAATAACATCCTCACCCATCTGACGGTAAGTAGTCCATTTACCACCAGTTATAGTAAGCATCCCAGATTTTGAAATTATAATTTTATGACTGCGCGATATTTCTTTGGATTTTAAACTTCCTTCTTTTGGCATAGCTAAAGGCCGTAAGCCTGCAAAAACACTTTTTATATCAGATCGTTGCGGTTGTTTTTCCAAGTATCGTCCAGCTGTTTCTAAAATAAAATTAATTTCTTCTTCTAATGCTATTGGTTCTAACTCAGCATTTTCTTTCATTACATCTGTAGTTCCTACAATAACTTTGTTATGCCAAGGAACTGCAAACAAAACACGTCCATCTTTAGTCTTAGGAATCATAATAGCATAATTATCAGGAACAAATTTTTTGTCCAAAACTAGATGTACACCTTGGCTGGCACACACCATTTTTTTAGCGTTGGGAGTGTCTATTTTTATAATGTCATCAATAAAAACGCCTGTGGCATTAATTACATTTTTAGATGTTAGTTTGAATTCTTTACCGGTTTCTTGATCAACAGCAGTTACTCCAATTATCTTATTATTTTCTTTAATTAAGTCGATAACTTTCATGTAGTTTAAAACAATTCCACCTTTTTCAACTATGGTTTGGCATAAATTAATGCCATAACGCGTATCATCAAATTGCCCATCATGATATATTACACCACCTTTTAAACCTTTTGTTTTAAGTGTAGGAATACATTCTAATGTTTTTTTTCTAGAATATGGTATTGACCTTCCTAAGCTTAAACGACCGGATAATAAATCATAAATAGTTAATCCAATGGTATAAAAAGGTTGAACCCACCATTTATATGCAGGTATGATAAAAGCTTGGTCTTTAACTAAATGAGGTGCGTTTTGTTTCATTAATCCTCTTTCTCTTAAGGCCTCTTTTACGAGTGCAATATTTCCTTGTGCTAAATATCGTACACCACCGTGAACTAATTTTGTACTTCTACTTGAGGTTCCTTTGGTAAAATCATCTTGTTCTAATAATACAACTGAATATCCGCGTGATGAAGCCTCTAAAGCAATTCCTAGACCCGTTGCTCCACCACCAATTACAATAAAATCATAGTTACTATTACGTGTAATGGATTTTATCATTTTAGAACGATTCATAACAATTCTTTACTTTGATTAAAGTTGCTTAGTGTTGTAAATATAGAAAGAGTTTTTAGTAATGCAATTTCTTTTAGATATTGTTAAATATTGGATAATAACCCCTTCAATTTGATAAAAAAGAAGGGGGTTATAAAAGTTAAAAGAATAGATTGAAATTATACTTTCATAATTTCTGTATCTTTTATTTTGTAATGCTCATCAACTTCCGCACTAAACTTGTCAGTTAAATTTTGAATATCAATTTCAGCATTCGCTTTCATATCTTCAGAAGACTCATCTTTTTTTATTTCATTCATGGCTTCTCTTCGATCGTTTCTAATACTAACTTTTGCTGTTTCAGCTTCAGATTTTGCTTGTTTAGATAGTTCTAAACGCCTTTCTTCAGTTAATACAGGTACGTTTATAATAACAATTTCGCCATTATTCATTGGGTTGAATCCTAAGTTGGCATTCGTTATTGCTTTTTCAATTTCATGAAGCATATGTTTTTCCCAAGGTTGCACTGTAATGGTGTGAGCATCCATAGTTCCAACATTTGCAACTTGAGTTAATGGAGTTTGAGTACCGTAATAATCTACAGTTACACTCCCAATCATTGCAGGACTTGCTTTTCCAGCTCTAATATTTCTAAATTCTTTTTCTAAATGCGTAATAGCATTTTGCATTAATTCTTTTGTGCTATCTATAATAAAGGTTAATTCTTCAGTCATAACTTTAAAATTTAAAATAGGTGTTTATTTGTCAACTTTTGTACCAATGTTTTCTCCAGAAATTACTTTTTCAAGGTTTCCTTTTGTGTTCATATCAAAAACTACAATAGGTAAATTATTTTCCTGACTTAGTGTAAAAGCAGTCATGTCCATTACTTTTAAACCTCTACTCATAACATCTTTATATGTTATGGAATCAAATTTAATGGCATCTTTATGTTTTTCAGGATCTGAATTGTAAATTCCATCAACTCTTGTACCTTTTAAAATTACATCAGCATTTATTTCAATGGCTCTTAAAACTGCGGCAGTATCCGTAGTAAAATATGGATTTCCGGTACCACCTCCAAAAATTACAACACGCCCTTTCTCTAAATGACGAACTGCTCTTCTTTTAATAAATGGTTCTGCTACTTGTTCCATTTTAATAGCTGTTAGTAGTCTTGTTTTAATACCTGCATCTTCAATAGCACTTTGTAAAGCTAAACCGTTAATAACGGTTGCAAGCATACCCATATAATCTCCCTGAACTCTATCTATTCCATTACTTGCACCTGCAACACCTCTGAAAATATTCCCACCTCCAATTACTATGGCCACTTCAACGCCTTTTTGCACAATTTTTTTAATTTCTTCAGCATATTCAGCCAAACGGGTTGGGTCTATTCCATGTTGGCGTTCTCCCATTAGAGCTTCACCACTTAATTTTAAAAGAATTCTTTTATAAGCCATAATTTATTTAAAAGTTAAGCAAATATAAGAAATACTTTATGAAGTTTAATTAGAATGTTGCTGTTGAATTATGAGTAAATTAAATTATCATTTCTATTTTGTTTAGGTGAAAAATCTTCTTCAAAAAAATGATGCAATACTATATTTTGTATATTGAGCGTTGGAAAAATAAAAATCAAACCGATTATTAAGAGCAGTTAAGTTAAACAATAAAATTAATCTAATTTTAAATACTATGAGTTCAACTAATAACAAACAAAGTAATACGTTTATTCCAATATTAATTATAGCAGGATTATTTTTTATTTTTGGGTTTGTAACTTGGATTAATGGAGCATTAATTCCATTTATGAAAACTATTAGTGAATTAACAACTGCGCAATCCTATTTAGTAGCTTCAGCTTCGTATATTTCATTTGTTGTTATGGCTTTGCCAGCTTCTTATATAATAAATAAAATAGGCTATAGAAAAGGAATGTCTTTAGGGTTATTTATAATGTCTATTGGTGCTTTAGTTTTTATACCTGCTGCTGAAGCAAGAACATATTGGGTGTTTTTAACGGGTATTTTTATTCAGGGAATGGGAATGACTTTACTGCAAACGGCATCTAATCCATACATCACAATTTTAGGACCTATAGAAAGTGCTGCAAAACGTATTGCAATTATGGGAATTGCAAATAAAGTAGCTGGAGCCTTGGGCTCACTTATTTTTGGAGCAATCTTATTATCTGGTATAGATGAAATTAAGGAAAAATTACTTACAGTTAATACACTTGAAAAAGAAGAATTGTTAAACACAATGGCAGATAGTGTTGTGACACCATATATAGTTATGGCTATTATTTTATTTGTGTTGGCCTTGCTAATTAGAAAAGCACCATTACCTCATGTAGAGGCAGAACCTATTGAAGAAGCAATAGATGGAGCAACTGCAAAAACAAGTATTTTTCAATTTCCACATTTATGGTTAGGTGTTTTAACGTTGTTTGTATATGTTGGAGCTGAGGTTATTGCAGGAGACACTATAATAGCTTACGGAATTTCTTTAGGATTCTCAGGAGATGACGCCAAATTTTTTACAACATTTACACTTATGGCAATGGTAGCTACTTATGGTTTAGGGGTGTTTTTAATTCCAAAATATATAAGTCAGACTTTTGCTTTAAAAGCTAGCGCAATTTTAGGTATTGTTTTTACCTTTTTAATTGTGTTTACTACTGGGTTTACATCTATTCTTTTTGTTGCAGCTTTAGGAATTGCAAATGCATTGGTTTGGCCAGCAGTTTGGCCTTTAACATTAAAAGGACTAGGTAAATTCACCAAAACAGCATCGGCTTTATTAATTATGGCAATTTCAGGAGGAGCTATTATACCGCCACTTTACGGGAGTTTTGTTGATGGTAATAAAGCAGAATTAATAGCTAAAGGAATGAGTGAAGTAGCAGCCTCTGCCGAAGCTGCTACTTCTGGTTATTGGATATTATTACCTTGCTATATAATCATTTTATATTATGCAATTGCAGGACATAAATTAGGCTTGAAAAAAGAATAATTAAGACCAACTAAAATTAATAAATGATGACTGCTAAAAGATTAATGGCTCTGGACGTTTTAAGAGGATTAACAATAGCCCTAATGATTATGGTTAATAATCCGGGGAGTTGGAGTTATGTATATCCCCCTTTACTACATTCAAAGTGGCATGGTTGTACGCCAACCGATTTGGTTTTCCCTTTTTTCTTATTTATTGTAGGGGTCTCTATGTGGTATTCGTTTAAAAAGTATGGAGAAAGGTTAACAAAAAGTGGACTGTTAAAAGTATTGAAAAGGTTTTTGGTGATTTTTTTATTGGGTCTTTTTTTAAATGCATTTCCTAAATTTAATTTTGAAAGTTTACGCTTTTTTGGAGTTCTTCAACGTATCTCAATTGCGTACGCAGTAGCAGCTGTTTTATGTATGCGATTTAATTATAAGCAATTATTAATAGCATGCACCTTACTATTGATTGGTTATTGGGGTCTGCTTTATTTTGGCGGTTCTGGAGATGTCTATAGCTTAACTTCTAATGCTGCAGGAAAATTAGATTTACTGATGTTTGGTGAGAATCATATTTATAAAGGATTTGGAATACCGTTTGACCCAGAAGGTTTGTTATCTGCAATTCCTTCAGTAGCAACAGTTATAATAGGTTATCTTACAGGTAGGATAATTGATTTATCTAGTAGCGTAATGGAGGCCGTTAAAAAATTAGTAGCCTATGGAATGTCGAGTGCTGCTATCGGTTGGTTTTGGGGTTATATTTTTCCAATAAATAAACCTTTATGGACAAGTTCTTATGTTTTATACGCAGGTGGTTTAGCAATGTTGTTTTTAGCTCTATTATTATGGGTTATAGATGTAAAAGGAATTAAAAAATGGTCAAAACCGTTTGTCCATTTTGGGACAAATCCATTATTTATTTTTGTGTTTTCTGGAATTTATGTTAAGGTGATTCTCTATTTAGTAAAAAGTACAAATTCTGAAGGTGAAATAATATCGGGTTATGAATATTTATACAACCACTTATTTGTCCCAATTGCAGGAAATATGAATGGCTCATTATTATTTGCTATTTCACATATTATTGTATTTTGGCTATTAACCTATATTTTATATAGGAATAAAATATTTATAAAAATATAAGGTTACAAAAATTATGAATTTAAACACACACATTAATACTGTCGTTCTCTTTATTTTAGTTGTAATATTAGCTTCTTGTTCTGAGGTGAAAAACCCTAAGGTAGATCTTTTGAATGAAGTAATTTTACCTAAACCTCTTTCAGTAACAGCATCAGGAAGTTCTTTTGAACTAAATGCCAAAACCAAAATTTTTGTGAATGAGGAATCAGAAGAATTATTGAATATTGGGCACTATTTGTCTAATTTTATTAAACCAGCTACAGGATTCGATTTAAAAGTGAAATCAACTACTGTAGTATCAAATTCAAATAGCATATACCTTTCAATTTCGAAGTTAGAACCCAAATTTGGTAAAGAGGGTTATATTTTGAAAATTTCAGAAAAGAAAGTAAGTATAAATGCTAATACTCCTGAAGGAATTTTTCATGGAGTACAAACACTTCGTCAAATTTTACCAAACGAAATTGAAGCTTCTACAAAACAAAATAAATCATGGTTTATTGCTACCGGTGAAATTTATGATTATCCACAATATGAATATAGAGGAGCCATGTTAGATGTTTCCAGACATTTTTTTAATGTAGAAGATGTAAAAAAATATATTGATATGCTTGCCGTTTACAAATTAAACGTGTTACACCTTCACCTTTCTGATGATCAAGGTTGGCGCATAGAAATTAAGTCATGGCCAAACCTTACTAAACATGGTGGTTCAACTGAAGTTGGCGGAGGTACAGGTGGATTTTATACACAAGAAGAATACAAAGAAATTATAGAATATGCGCAGGAACGCTACATCACCATTATTCCTGAAATTGATATGCCGGGACATACAAATGCAGTATTGGCATCTTATCCTGAACTGAATATTAGTGGTGAAGCAACTCAATTATACACAGGTATGAAAGTTGGATTTAGCACATTAGACACAAATAAGGAGATTACATACCAATTTATTGGAGATGTAATTAGAGAATTGTCTGAAATGACTCCTGGTCCATATATGCATATTGGAGGAGATGAATCACACGTAACTGATAAGGCAGATTATATTCCGTTTATAAATAGAGTGCAAGAAATTGTATTGGCAAATGGGAAACAAATGATTGGTTGGGATGAGATTGCACATGCTGATTTAAAAGTCAATACTATTGTACAGTTTTGGGCTAGATTAGAAAATGCCCAAAAAGGCGTAGAGAAAAAAGCAAAAGTTATTTTATCTCCAGCAAATAAAATGTATTTGGATATGAAGTACGACTCAATTACGAAACTTGGATTGCATTGGGCAGGATATGTTAACGTAGAGAGTGCTTATAGCTGGAATCCTTCAACTTTAATCCCTGGAATTTCTAAAAATGATATTCTAGGAATAGAATCTCCACTGTGGACTGAAACCATTACAAATATGGAAGAACTTGAATATATGGTTTTTCCAAGAATTATTGGACATGCTGAAATTGGATGGACACTTGATTCACTAAGAAGTTGGAATGACTATAAATTTAGATTGAAAAAACATTTAGAACGATTAAAAATTATGGAAATTAATTATTATGCTCCAAATGTAAATTTAAAGAAGCGACCAGAAGCAAAAAACTAAATTAATTTAACCTATGTATATTTTTAGCAGATGAGACAGAACCAAGTTGTTTTTAATTTTTAAAAATTAAGGAAAAAGTTGTGTAAGAGTCTTTTTCAGAACTTACCAATAAATTTCCCCCGTGCTTTTTTAAAATATTTTTTGAAAGGCTTAGCCCAATTCCTGATCCATGTTTTTTAGTAGTATAAAAAGGAATAAAAATTTGGTTCATTATTTTTTCTTCAATACCTGCACCATTGTCATGAATTAAAATGGTGGTTTTGTCAGTCTCAATATTGCAACTTATTTTAATTTCAGGATATTTTATACCTTCCAAAGCGTGTATACTGTTATTAATAAGGTTAATTAATACTTGTTCAATAAGTTTACTGTCAGCATTAATAGTTGCATTTGGTGGAATGGACAAAATGTTTAAATTTATTTTGGCTTTTTCAGTTTGTGTTGCCATTAAAGTTTGAATACTTTGTAAAAACTGCTTCACATTAATTTTTTTTATTTGAGGAATAGGAACGTTTGATATTGTTCTATAATCCTTTACAAAAACCAATAAGCCATCTGAGCGTTTTTTAATAATAGAGGCGGCCATATTTATATCTTTTAAATCCTCTTCATTTAGTTGGTTTAGAGAGATAGGTAATCCTTTTTCGGTTTCTGTAAGTGACTTTATAGTTGAAGCCAATGAGCTTACCGGTGTAAATGAATTGAGCATTTCATGTGCTAGAATTCTAATGACATTGTGCCATGCTTCAATTTCTTTTTGTTCAATTTCAGATCTTATATCTTGAAATGTTATAATTAAATAGGGAACATTTAACAACTGTAATTCAATAACTTCAAGTGATAATTGTTTTCTTTCAATTTCATCTCCAAAGTCCACTAAAACTTTACCTCCATCGGTAATTTTTTTTATTTCTTCAACTAACCAAGGAACACTATCTGCCATTCTATGCCAGTATTTATGTTTTGGCTGCTGCAATATATTACAAGCTGCCTTATTTAAAAAAGGAATTTCATCATCAGAAATATCATTAAATAAGTGTTGCTTTTTAATTGAAATAATTCCCAAATTTACATGTTCTAAAATGTATTTGAAATAAGTGTATTGGGCTTCTTTTTCAATTTTATTTTGTTTGAAAATTTTAATAATTCGGTTAAAATCATCATATACTTTTACAAATGAATCGCCTTTTTTAGTTGGTGAAAAATAAACTGAATAATCTTCGTTTTTTAAAGCATCTAAGAACTTCACCAATGAATAATTTGTATTGTTTACATATTTTATTAGTAGAGAAACCTGAATAATAATTAAAAATCCAACCCCTGTCGTACTAAACCAAAATCTTTTAAGAATAAAAAATGAAAATAGGACACAAAAAAATAAAATAAGAAGAATTCGTGCGGCAACTTGTATGGTGAATTTCTTAATCAAAATAGCTGTTATTTTATAAATTAAACTTTTCTAAACGTCTGTATAAGGCTGCTCTTGTTAAACCAAGTTCTTTAGCAGCTTTAGATATATTTCCTTCATGTTTCTCAATAGCTTTTTGTACAAGCAATTTTTCTATATTTTGAAGATTTAAATCTTCAAATTCCGAATTGTTATTTGAATTAGAAATAGGTATAGTTGTTAAATTGAAATCAGAAGCTTTAATTTCTTGTCCGTCAGACATGATAACGCCTCTTTCAATAGTATGTTGAATTTCTCTTATGTTACCAGGCCAATGATGAGATTGTAAAATTTCCATCGCATTCTCATTTACAGTTAGTTGCGGCTTATTATATTTACTTTTGAAGGAGCTTAAAAAGTAGGAAACAAATTCAGAAATATCTTCAGGTCTTTTTCTTAAAGGTGGAATTTCTATTTCAACGGTATTAATTCTAAATAAAAGATCTTGTCTAAATTTCCCTTCAGCAACCCATTTATTTAATGGTGCATTTGTTGCAAATAAAAGACGTGTATTTATAAGTCGCTCAATGCCTTCACCTAAACGAGATACTTTTCGGTCTTGAAGTACTGTTAACAATTTAGATTGTAAATTATAGGGCAAATTCCCTATTTCATCTAAAAATAAAGTTCCGTTTTCAGCCATTTCAAATCTTCCAGGTTTATCTTCATGCGCATCTGTAAAAGCACCTTTTTTATGTCCAAATAATTCACTTTCAAATAAACTTTCAGAAATAGCACCTAAATCTACATGAATAAAAGGACCGCTTTTTTGGTTAGATTGTTTATGTATTTCTCTAGCTAAATGTTGTTTTCCAGTACCATTTTCACCTAAAACAAGTATGCAAGCATCCGTAGGGCTTACTTTTTCAATAACATTCATTACTTGTTGCATGGCTTCAGATTTCCCAATAACCTCACCAAATTTCTGATTGATATTATTGGTTAAAGCCTCATTCGTAGATTTAAGAATTGAAATTTTTCTGTTTGATTTCCTTAATTCTAGCCCAGCATTTATGGTGGCTAAAAATTTTTCATTTGTCCAAGGTTTTAAAATAAAATCGAAGGCTCCTTTTTTTATAGCATCTACTGCTAACTCTACTTCTCCATAGGCTGTCATTAAAATAACAACCATTTCATGGTTTATATTTAATATGTGCTTTAACCAGTACAAACCTTCTTTTCCATCATTAAAGCCAATTCTATAATTCATGTCTAAAACAATTACATCTATAGTTTCCGTTGAAATTAGCTGATTAATTTCAGATGGGTTGTTACGTGTAATGATATTGGTATAATGTCTTTTTAATAAAAGTTTTGCAGACAATAAAATATCCTCATCATCATCAATAATCAATATAGCAGCTTGATTTTTAGCCATGTTAAAACTGTAATTAAGAATTTTTACTAATATACAAAATGTTCAATAACGAACAACAACATGTACGAAAATGAACACTACCTTAAAAAACAAACACTTTTAAAATATTGATTATTAGCAAGTTATATTTTTATTTTTTATGGCACAAGCATTGAATAGATAAATAACAAATAATTAAACTAATAAAAACTTACTATCATGAAAACAACAAACAATACACAAACAGGAGAAAGAAAACATGTATTATATTTAAATTTTAAGAATACAAAAAGAATTCAATGGTCAAGTTATAGACGATTTAGTTTATAGAATATTAATCTTAAAACAACTAATTATGATTTCAGTACTTAGCCTACTTATAACTTTTATAATATCAATAGTTCAATTTTACTTTTTATAAAACGAAAGTTTAGATAAATTAAAAAAGGATCAATCAAATATATTGGAATGAAACAAATGGGAATGGATAGAAAAATTATTAAAAAGAAATGGAGCCAAAAAAAGGTATACTATATGGCAGGTACAGTTTTGCTTATTGTGTTACTCTTTTTTGGCTTTAAGTCTATTAATAAAAAGATATATAAAGTAAATGCTTCAAAAATTTCGATTAAAGAAGTGATTGAAGGTGATTTTCAAGATATGATTTTGATAGATGGAGATATAGAACCAATAGATTTGGTGTTGGTAAATACGCTTGAAGGTGGTACTGTTGAAGAGATTTTTGTAGAAGATGGAATAATGATTGAAAAAGGAACTCCCTTAGTACGTTTAAGCAATCCTTCTGTAACCTTGCAATACATGAATCAGGAAACTGCTATTGTAGAACAGATAAATAATTTAAGAAATTTAAAGCTATCCTTAGAAAAGGATCAGCGAAATTTAGTTGAATCTTTAATTGATAGCGAAAATACATTAGCTGAAATAAAGCGAACGTATAAGGTTGATTCAGTACTATTTTCAAAAGATATTATTGCTAGAAATGATTATGTAAATATGAGAGAGTCTTATAAATACCAGCAAATTAAGCGTGAGTTTATGAACAACAACGTTAAAAAAAGCACTGGAGATAATAAGATTCAAATTCAGCAAATCAATAAATCAATTGCTATGATGCAACGTAATTTAGATTTAATACATATAAATATTGAAAAAATGTTGGTTCGTGCACCAGTTTCAGGAATGCTCTCTTCATTTGACCCTGTCCTTGGAGAGTCCTATTTAAGAAATAGAACAGTTGCTAAAATTGATGTACAAGCAGGCTTTAAAATTAAGGGACAGGTTGATGAGTACTATTTAAGTACTGTTAAATCAGGTCAGTTAGCTCGCTTCTCTTTTGATGGAAAATTAATTGAATTGAAAGTGAAAAAAGTATTACCAGAGGTAGTAAATAGAAGATTTGAAGTAGAACTGGTATTCGTAGATAAAGCACCAAAAGATATTACAATTGGTCAGTCTGTTCAGGTTAGATTGGAACTTTCAAAAGCGCAACGATCTCTAATGATTTCAAGAGGAAGTTATTTCCAATCATCAGGAGGGCAATATGTGTATGTCCTAAACGATAATGGGGAAGCGCATAAAAGATATATAAAATTAGGAAGTCAAAATCCAAGTTATTATCAAGTTTTGGAAGGACTTAGTGAAGGAGAAAAATTCATTTCTTCATCTTATAATAACTTCAAAAGTTATGAAACTATTAAAATAAAAAATAAAAACTAGAGAGATGATAAAATTAGAAAAACTAACAAAAGTATACAGAACTGACGAAGTTGAATCTACAGCTTTAAACGAAGTTTCATTTGAAATTAAACAAGGTGAATTTGTATCAATAATGGGACCATCAGGTTGTGGTAAATCTACCTTGCTAAATGTTTTAGGAATGTTAGATAAACCAGAAAGCGGAAGTTATCAATTTCAAGGGGAAGAAATTAGTCATCTTAATGAAAAAGGAAGGTCTTTAGTTCGTAAAAAAAATATTGGATTTATATTTCAAAATTTCAACTTAATTGATGAATTAACGGTATTCGAAAATATTGAGTTACCATTAATTTATAATAAAGTAAGTAGCTCTGAACGTAAGAAAAGAGTAAATGAATTGATTGAAAAAATAGGGATAGCGCATAGATCATCTCACTTTCCTCAACAATTATCTGGAGGTCAACAACAAAGAGTTGCCGTAGCTCGTGCGTTAGTTACAAAACCACCATTAATTTTAGCTGATGAGCCAACAGGAAATTTAGATAGTTCTCATGGAAATGAGGTAATGGAACTAATGTGTGAATTACACGAAGCTGGAACTACAATTGTTATGGTTACGCACTCTTCACATGATGCTAGCTACTCTGGAAGAATCATTAATTTATTGGATGGACAAGTAGTTTCTGAAAAGAAAAACAAAGCAAGTTCAGTCGCTGTTTAATTTAAAAAGAAAGAAGATGTTTAAGAATTATTTAAAAGTAGCATTTAGAAGCCTAAATAAAAATAGGGTGTATGCTTTGATTAATATATTAGGGCTGGCATTAGGACTAACTGTAACTATACTGGTATTTATGTTTGTAAAAGACGAAACCAGTTATGAGAAGCATTGGAGTGGCTATGACCGTGTTTATAGAACTACGATTAAAGGAGATTTGATGGGGCAAAAAATGGATGCCCCAGTATCTCCAAGCCCAATGGCTAATACATTTAGAACAGAATTTACAGATGTTGAAACAGCAACACGTATTCAGGCAGGAAGACAAGAAATCTTAATGCGCCATGAACAAACAAAAGTATATATTGAACATGGAGTTTTTGCAGATAGCACTTTCTTTAAAGTGTTTGATTATGAATTTGTACATGGTCAGCCGAGTACAGCCTTGAATGAAAATAATGCTTTGGTGTTAACTGAAGAATCGGCTCGTAAATTATTTGGGGATAAAAATCCCATGGGAGAAATTGTTAATTATGATAACAGACAAGATTATATTGTTAAAGGAGTCGTAAAAGAACCAAAAGGGCATGCTCATTTTCAATTTGATATGTTTATAGCCCGTAATGAAATTCAAAATATTTGGATGTCTAACAATTTTAATACCTATGTAAAATTAAAAGAAGGTGTTAATGTCAAAGATTTTGAAGCGGAAATGAAGGCTAACTTCTTAAAGAAAATTGAGCCTGATGTAGAACGTTTTTTAAAAATTACTGTGGAAGAATTTTTTAAACAAGGAAATTCATTCGAACACAATTTACAACCATTACAAAGTATTCATTTACATTCTCATAAACAATGGGAAATTCGTCAAAATGGAAACATTATGTATGTGTATGTTTTTATTGGTATTGCATTATTAGTGATATTAATAGCTGGTATTAACTTCATGAATCTTTCAACTGCAAGATCTGGTAAAAGAGCAAAAGAAGTTGGTGTTCGTAAAGTAACTGGAGCCTCACGTAAAATGTTAATCGTGCAGTTTTTAACTGAGTCTGTTATTCAAAGTTTTATCGCCTTATTTTTAGCTTTTATTTTGGTGGAATTATTTTTACCAGGATTTAATAATGTTATGGAAACAAATCTTAATTTAGTTAATGATTATTTTGGACAAACTGTCTTATTTTCATTATTGGTGACTTTATTTTATGGGTTGTTTGCTGGTAGTTATCCTGCATTTTTCCTTTCAGGTTTTCAACCAGCATCCGTTTTAAAAGGAGATTTTACCAAAACAAAAGGTGGAGCTTTATTAAGAAAGGCCTTAGTAATTATTCAATTTACAGCTTCAACCATACTTATAATTGGAATGATTATTATTTTTAATCAAATATCTTTTTTACATAATAAAGATATTGGGTTTAAAGGTGATCAGGTTATAGTAGTGCCACTTCAAACAGATCAAATGACTGAAAATTTTAGAAATTATAACAATATTTTTCTAAAAAACAGCAATGTGTTAAGTGTTTCAAGAGCATCCTATTTTCCTGGAGACAATCCAAATCAAAATATGTATTCTTTAGAAGGAAGTGAAGAACAATATCCTTTGTGGAATATGGAAGTTGATTATGGTTTGTTTAAAACATTGGATATTAAATTATTGGAAGGGAGATTATTTGACAGGGAAAAAGAATCAGACTCTATTCCATATTTTATCCTAAATGAGACTGCGGTTAAAAATTTAAACATTGAAAATCCGATAGGAAGACGAATGGGAACCTTCATCAATCAACAAGGAGATATGAGATTCGGTACTATTGTTGGAATAGTAAAAGATTTTCATATAGAAGGATTTAATCAGCCTATTAGACCAATGGTAATGACTATAAGTAATCAGGTTTGGTTTGCCTCATTTAAAATTTCACCGAATGAAATGAATTCAACAATAGAATTTATTGAAAAAGAATGGAATAAATTAGAGCCATCACATCCTTTTAGATATTCATTTTTAGATCAAAAATTTGGAGCTTTATTGAGACAACAAGAAAATTTTGGAACCATGTTTTTGTTCTTAACTATTTTAGCAATCATAATTTCAGCAATGGGCTTATATGGCCTTGCATCTTATACTGCAGAACAACGAACAAAAGAAATTGGAATACGAAAAGTATTAGGTTCTTCAGTAGGACAAATTATGAATATGTTGACTAAAGACTTTATGAAGTTAGTTTTAATTTCGAATGTTTTTGCTTGGCCAATTACTTACCTGTTGGCTAAAGATTGGCTATCCAATTTTTCATACCAAATAGATATGCCAATATTGCCATTTATATTTGCAACCTTACTAGCGTTAATTATAGCATTAATAACTGTTGGATTTCAAGCGTATCAGGCTGCTAATTCCGATCCTGTAGATGCTTTAAAATATGAATAACTAAACTAACATTAACTAAATTAATCTTTAAAGGCTCTTGAGAAATCAAGGGCTTTTACTTTGTATAAGGTTTATACTAATTTCTGTGGCATCTGTTCTTCTAAAATATGAAAGGAAAAACTAATTATTAGACTTAATATTATTTTATTCTTTAACGACAATACCATTTTTTAGTTCTATTTTAGAAGGTATTTCAAACCAACTCTCCATAAACTCAAAATTTTCTTGAGTTACCTCAAATTCAAAAGTTTCCCCTTTTTCTGTATTTCTTTTTAAAACTCTTTTCAAACGAATTTCTTTTGAGATATTAAGATAATGAGTCTTAATTTCAAATTCATGGTTTGCAGCTAATTTTCTGAATTTTTCACGATGCTCAAATTTTGAAAGCCCCAAATCAAGAATAGAATCGATGCCTGAATTTTCAAGTTGATCAATTAGGTTTATAATCATTTTTTCAGCTCTTTCTATTCTCTCAAGAAACCATTCTAATCCGTCAGTTGCTTTTTTATCAGGAAGAAATAACGTATTGTTCCATTTATCAATTGAAAATATTATCCCATTAGTGTCTTCTTTTAGCTTATTTGAATAGGTGGTTTTCCCAGAGCCTGTGTTTCCTACTATTAAATGAATCATTTTTCTTTATTTAATAAATGTTATTATACCTTGTTTGTAACTGTTGTTTTATAAATTCTTTCAAATATACATTCTCAATTTTATTTTAAGTTATTGAAATAGTTAATTTTTCATACCTAAATAATGCACAAACCGTCTAAAAACTCTAAAATTTATGTTAAAAGTAAATAAACATTTTGAAAATTTTAAATTGATTACTAATTTGTGCCTTTAAACCCTAAAGCCTCACTTGAAAAAAATTATTAAAGTTATAGCAGTTGTTCTTATTGTTGTTTTAAGCAGTTTTATGCTAAGCACTAAATCTACTTCAAAGATTGAAGAGGTGGCGGCAACAACAGTAGATTTAATTGAAGATAACAACCCTCCTTTAATAGAAATATATCCTGAATCAGAAACGGAAAAAGTGAGTCATAAATTAGATTCATTACTACATCGCATTAATAAAAGACACAATTTTAATGGCTCAATATTAATTGCTAAAAATGGTAAAATTCTATATCATAACCAGGTTGGATATGCTAATTTTAAAAAGAAAGAGCCTCTAAACAAAAAATCTGTATTTCAATTAGCATCTGTAAGTAAACAATTCACTGCAGCAGCTATTATGATATTATTTGAGAGAGATCAAATTAAACTTACTGATACTGTAGACTATTATTTTCCTGAATTTCCTTATAAACATGTTACCATTAAAAACCTATTAAATCATACGGCTGGATTGCCAAAATATTTTTGGGTTGCAGAACACAAATGGAACAAAAAAAAAGCACCAACTAATAGTGAAATGATGACATTGTTAGAAACAAGTAATGTACAAAGGTATTTTAAATCAGGGCGTAATTTTGATTATTCTAACACTGGTTATTTTGTATTGGCTTCTATTGTTGAAAAAATTTCAGGAATACGTTTTAGTGATTTTGTAAAAAAGAACATTTTTGACCCTCTTGAAATGAATGATTCATTCGTATATAGTTTTGAAAACGATGTCCTTAAAAAAAATCAATTAAATGGGTATAGACTATATAGAGGATGGAGGCATTTGACAATTAACAGCACTGTAAATGATGCCATTGTTGGAGATAAAAATGTATATGCAACAAGTGAAGATTTGTTTAAATGGGTACTTGGACTGAATAACGAAAAGATAGTTTCTAAAGAATCTTTGAAACTTATGTACTCTAATGGCAAAACTATATATGGTAGAAAAGTTCCCTATGGATTTGGGGTGAGAATTAGTACAAAGGAACTAAACACCATATACCATTATGGCAAATGGAATGGCTTTAGCACAGGGCTTACCCAATATATTGAAGATGATTTAGTTGTAATTAGTCATCCCTATTTTATTATAAGAAGTCATATTTAATGATGTTTACAGCTATTTTTATTAACAAAACAGAGCACAATAAAGACCATTTTTTAGTATCTTAGAG
>Ga0190303_1000003_pt1 | contig 131344 bp, 118 predicted proteins | sample 48700701_MG_FD_161672 | JGI IMG/M metagenome (GOLD analysis project Ga0190303, IMG submission 161672) | Hydrothermal vent sediment bacterial communities from Southern Trench, Guaymas Basin, Mexico - 4870-07-0-1_MG | ecosystem: Environmental > Aquatic > Marine > Hydrothermal vents > Sediment ... | reverse complement strand
GCTTGTCAATCTAATTTTTCATACGGCTATGCATTGAATTTACATGTTGAATGTGATATTTCTTTTGTTTTACATATTGCTGTAAGTCTGCTCTTAATACGCGATGTTCAATTGAATTATCTAATGCCCTTTATAGCTAACATGACCGTATGTGCACAAAACCGTTCTGTTTTTAACCTTATTTCCTATAGCCTGAGTTATATTATTTTTTGTAATTCTACCTAAACAAGCAACATTTATATCTATTGTGTTTTTTCGGTCGGCAGAAACAATTACAGTTACTTGCTTATCGCTGACACCTTTCTTTTTACAGACTTACCTCTTTTTCTTGCTTTCCTTTCTATTTTTTTCGAACCCTTTTCTGAGTGCAAAAAAAAAGTCTCATCACTTTCCGTAATACCGTTAAAGGACTCTTTCTCAATATCAGCAATAGACACATTGATTTTGTGTCGCCAGTCGAAAGCCGTTTTTTTATTTATGTGTAATTCTGTTTTTATTTTATCGAGACTCTGTCCCTGCTTCATTAATTTCAAATATGGAATTAATAAATTCTTCTTATGGATATGTACCAACCATGTTCCAGTGTATGCAGTAAAACACCTATTACAATTCACACATTTATACTTTTGATTTTTTTTATCTTTACCATTCTTTTTATATCGCAAACTTAAGCAATGAGGACATGTGCCTTGCTTATTGTCTAATTGTTTTACATGCCTTTCCAATAATCCGTAGCTTGACGTGTCTTTTACATTTTGGTGTTCTGATAATAAATTATCCTGTTCATCTGGATTTAAACTCACAAAATATTTTTGAATAGATGATGATTTCACTTCTTTTTTCTGTAAAAAAATAAAATAAACACAGTTATTTCAAACTAGAGCCTATTAAACTATAACTATTTAGTAATAACTAATAAACATTATTTAAGTATTAAATAATACAATAGTCCGGCAAGCTTTTGCAAACAACTTATAATTAGCTAAACAAAACTGTGCTTTTCGGAAAGTATTGTTTCCTTAACCTACCAGATTTTTAAACCTAATAGATTTAAAAAACTACCGAACTATTAATAATATGATGTTTACTAAATATATTTACAAACGTACGAGGTTTTAAAAATCTGTTAGGTTTTATGTGCATCATTTTAATGTTTGACTCGATACTAAAATATTTAAAATATACAATTATTAAACTTAACAACAAAAAATATGTCGTAGATATCTAACAATTTTTGACAAATAAGATTATTTTCGCAGACATAAAAAAATCACACTAATGAAACAAAAATCTTATATAGCATATGCAAGTGTTATACTTGCAATGATATTTTGGAGTTTTACATTTGTTTGGTACAAGGTAGTATATCAATATTACAATCCAATTACTACGGTTTTATTTAGACTGGTAATATCTTCTGTATTTTTATTGTTATTAACATATCCATTAAAAAGGCTTCAGAAACTAAAAGTTAAAGATTTCAAGTACTTTGCTTTAGTTACTTTTTATCAACCTTTTTTATATTTCATTGGCGAAAGTTATGGGGTTCAACTTGTTTCATCAACATTATCGTCGGTTATAATTGCAACTATTCCGTTATTTACAGTAATTGTATCGTTTTTTTTCTATAAGGAAAAAATCAGCAAAACAAATATTCTTGGAATAATATTTTCTGTTATTGGCGTTAGCTTGGTAATATTTAACAAAAGCGAAAATTTAACAGCATCTACACTTGGAATAAGCATGTTATTATTAGCCGTATTTGCAAGCATCGGATATTCAATAGTAATTAAAAAATTATCGAACAAATACAATTCTATTACTATTGTTACTTACCATAATATTTTGGGCGTTTTTTACTTTATCCCATTATTTTTTATTTTCGATTATAAAGATTTCTTACTATCAGGATTTTCTGATGATGCATGGGTTCCATTATTAGAACTTGCTATATTTGGCTCTTCTTTTGCATTTATTTTCTTTACATTCTCGATTAAGAAATTAGGTGTTACTAAGGCGAATGCTTTTACAAACATGATTCCTGTATTTACAGCTATATTTGCTTTTTACGTTTTAGACGAAACATTAAACACATCAAAAATTACAGGAATATCATTTGTAATTGCAGGTTTATTCTTGTCGCAAATAAAAACATTATCGTTAAAAGACAAGCTAAAAATATTTATTAAACCAAACGAATAAATATTATTAAGCTTTCATAAATTACTTTCAACTATTAAATACAAAATCAAAAAAAATAAAGCTTCTTGCTGATTTTATGCATAATAAATTTTATGTTCTATTTATTTTAAAATAATTATTAATATATTTATCTCATATTTTAATGATTTACATTATAAAGTTGCTATTTACAAAAGTAAATAGCAATAATAAAATCACAATCTCTAAATGAAACCTTATAAAAGTTTACTATTTCTCCTTTCAATATTAGCTATACTTTTTCTGATTTCTATTTTCTATCCACATAATGGTATTAAGATTAATAATCTTTTACTTAAATTCCCTAATTACAAAGAAATATTTTCTCAATCGAAAATAAAATATGCTAATATTTCTGAAATAATAAACCTCGACAACAATAATATTACAACATACGAATTTGACACTTTACCTGCAAAGCCAATATCAGACACGTTAAAAAACAACAATCTAGATTCTTTACGAACTGATAACGATAGCATTAAAACCAACAACTACAAAAAACTAGAAAAAAACAAACTATATGCAGCAATACAATATCCCGAAAATAATAAGCAATTACTTTACCCTTTTTTCGAAGAATTAAAAAACTTAAAAAACAGTAAACAATTAATACGAATTTTACATTATGGCGATTCTCAAATAGAAAGCGACAGAATTACTTCATATATACGAAACGAATTACAAAAAGAGTTTGGAGGATGTGGTATTGGTCTATTCCCTCCAATTTTAACAAAAGGCACTAGTTTGTCTATGAATCATAATCTGTCTGGTTGTTGGAGCAGATATACATTTCAAAGCATTAAAAACAAAAACATAAACCACAAACATCTTGGAATATTAATGAGTTACGGAAGGTTTTCGCCTATTTCGAACAATACAGACAATAAAATTTACAATAGTAGTATTGAACTGGAAAAATCTAATATCACTTATCTATTAACAAGAAAATTTAAACAATGCAGGATTTTTTATGGGTATAACAAAAAACCATTTATTGTAGAAATAAAAATAAACGATAAAATTACTGATGCCGAGATGATAGCATCTAGTTACAATTTAAAAACATTAAACTGGGGTTTTGACAAAACAATAGACAATATAAGTATCAATTTTAAAGGAGAAGAAAGTCCTGATATATTCGGACTTACTTTAGATGGAGAAAAAGGCATTGCTGTTGACAATATTCCTTTACGAGGCAGCAGCGGAACAAATTTCACGCAAACAGACATTGCGTTTCTTCGTTCTATGTTTCAAAAATTAAATGTAAAACTTATTCTGTTTCAATTTGGAGTAAATGTAGTACCACATGTTATTGAAAATTACGATTATTACGAGAAACAACTCTGTAAACAATTAAGCCTATTAAAAAAAATGCGACCCGATATTAATATTATCGTTATGGGAGTATCTGACATGTCGCATAACAATAATGGTATTTATGAATCGTATCCAAATATCGAAAAAATACGAGATGCTCAAAAAAATGCTGCATTCAAATCGGGTTGTGCTTTTTGGGACACATACAAAGCAATGGGAGGAAAAAATTCTATGCCACAGTGGGTATTTGCAAATCCGCCTTTAGCACGGAAAGATTTTACACATTACACATATAAAGGTTCTGTTATTATTGGAAAACTATTTTACAATGCTCTTAATAGTGATTATGACAATTTTATTAAACAAAAAGCTTTTAGCATAAAAAACACCAACGATACAAATATTAGTGATACAGCAACTTCTAAAATTAATACTAAAAAAATGCAAACAAAAAATTTTGAAAAAACAAAAACTCCTGAAAATTTAAAACAAACAAATATTACTAAATAAACTAAATGCAATAATTTAAAAAATGAGATTTCTTATTTCAACATGTATAATAATACTAACATATACTCTTTCTGCTTTTTCGCAGCCTAACACTATACCCAACTTTATACATATTTACAATAATAATTTTATTAATAATAATTCCGATTCGTTTGAACAACTAAAAGAATCATTTATTGATTTAAAAATCAAAAATAATCAAGAAATTAATATTGTTCATATCGGCGATTCGCACCTTCAAGCCGGAATGCTCTCACAAGCTATAAGAAACAACTTAATATATTCTTTTAATAATAACGATACAGCTATAGCTCCGGGTTTTATTTTCCCATATACAGTTGCAAAAACTAACAATCCATATTATTACAAAATCTATTATTCGGGAAATTTTAAATATTGTAAAAACATCGACAAAGAAAAAGACTGCAAACTAGGATTATCAGGCATAACACTACAAACAAACGACAGTATAGCAAGTATTGATATTAAGATGAGAATTCAAAAATCGCTACCTAAATATCAATTTATTAATATCAAAATTCTTCATAATAAACCAACAAATTATCAACTTAAAATAAATAACGAATTAGCATATTTTACCGATAGCACAAAATCGGTATTTAAACTAAATAAATATACCGATTCAATACATTTAGAAATTCTAAACAATGGCAATTCTGTAAAAGAATTTTCGTTATTCGGAATTATATTAAATAATAATTTAAATGGAATAAATTATCACACTATTGGAATAAATGGTGCAACATCCAGTTCGTATCTTAAATGCGAATTATTTTCGGAACATTTAAAAGAATTAAATCCCGACTGGGTAATTGTATCTTTAGGTACAAATGAAGCATATAATAAAAATTTTGAACTAACTGAATTTGAAAAAGATTACACACATCTTGTAAATAAAATTATTTCTGATGTTCCAAATGCTTTTATTTTATTAACTACTCCCGGAGATCATTTAAAAAATGGGAATAATGAAAATAAAAATATTCCTATTGTCTGTAATAGCATAATTAAAACAGCTACAAAAAACAACTTAGGATTATGGGATTTTTATGAAATTATGGGAGGAAAAAACTCAATAAACAAATGGTATAATAACAATCTTACTGCTAACGATAAAATACACTTAAATAAAACCGGTTATGAACTAGAAGGGAAATTACTATTTTATGCATTTATTAAAAACTTTATCTCTACAAAGCAAAAACGTTCGAATAAAATAACAAATTAAAAAACTAAGAACAAATATTAAATGACTTTTATAAAAGACATATTCATCTATTCTGAAGATAGCCCAATGCTTTTCACACGTTTATACTTTTGGGGCTTCTTTACAATAGTTTTACTAATCTACTCATTTATTTACAAAAAAAATGTTTTACGAAATACATATCTATTTTTAGTAAGTCTCTTCTTTTATTATAAGTCGGGAGGATATTTTTTCTCCTTATTAATAATATCAACCATAGTTGATTTTACTATTGGGAAATTAATATTCAATACTGTTTCTATAGTAAAACGTAAATTATTAGTTGCAAGTAGTTTGTTTGTAAACCTCGGACTACTAACATATTTCAAATACGCATATTTTTTTACCGACACCTTTAACAAAATATTTAATACAAATTTCGAAGTAATAAATATAATGGCAAAATGGTCGAACGAACTTACCGGATCGAGCTTCGATATTTTTACAATAATTTTGCCTGTTGGAATTTCTTTCTACACTTTTCAAACAATTAGTTATACTCTCGATGTATATAGAAATAAAGTTAAACCTGTAAATAGCATAATAGATTTTGGTTTTTATGTCTCGTTTTTTCCACAATTAGTTGCCGGACCAATAGTACGAGCTGCAGAATTTATACCGCAAATACATAAAAAATATTCTCTCTCGAAAAGGGAATTCGGGCATGCCATATTCCTAATTTTAAACGGATTAATAAAAAAAATGATAATCTCTGATTATATATCTATAAATTTTGTAGACAGAGTTTTTGAATCGCCATTATCGTTTACCGGGTTTGAAAATCTTATGGCAGTATATGGATACTCTATACAAATTTATTGCGATTTTTCCGGTTATACCGATATAGCAATTGGTATTGCTTTAATTTTAGGATTCCGGCTACCTGTTAATTTCAATTCGCCATACAAAGCATTAAATATTACCGATTTTTGGCGACGATGGCATATCTCATTATCATCGTGGTTAAGAGATTATTTATACATATCGATTGGAGGCAATAAAAAAGGCAAAATACGCACTTACATCAACCTAATGATAACTATGCTTTTAGGCGGCTTGTGGCATGGTGCAAGTATTCAATTTATTATCTGGGGAGGAATTCACGGAATAGGATTAGTTATTCATAAAATATGGATGAAATTTAATTTTTCTCTCAGCAAATATTATTCTTCGAGTACATCAAAAAATGTTTTGTTCCGATTTATATCAATAATTACGACATTTCATTTGGTTGCATTTGCATGGATATTTTTCAGAGCAAAAGATATGAAACATACTTTTGATATGATAAGTCAGATATTCAGAAATTTTCAGCTAAATCTAATTCCCGAAATGATACTTTCTTATTATAAGATATTTGCAGTAATATTATTTGGCTATATAATACACTGGCTACCTTCAAGTTTCAAAGAAAACTATAGAGGCTATTTTATAAAAAGCAATATTGCAATAAAAATTCTTATTGCTGTTGCAACTATTTTTATTATTCATCAATTCAAATCGGCTGAGATACAGCCATTTATATATTTTCAGTTTTAACAAATTTCTTTAATACCTAACAATAGTATTATTTTTAAACTTAAATACTTTATTCGAATATAATATTTACATAAATTTATCAATCAAATTTCAATATATTTGCAAATTAATTATACAAAAAAACTAGAAAATACAGAAAAAATGAAATCAATATCAAAACTATACTCTTACATAAAACCATACACAAGTCGAGCATTATCGAGTATATTATTATCTCTATTAGGTACAGTTTTCTCCCTATTCTCTTTTACTATGGCAATGCCATTTTTAGGGATCTTATTTAAAACTCAACCACTAATAGAATCATCGCTACCATGGGAGCTTAACACAAAAGTAATGTTACATAATTTCAATTACTTCCTTAGTACAATAATTACTTCTAAAGGCGAACAAGCTGCCTTAATTACAGTCAGCATTTTAATAATATTTTTTGTTTTCTTTAAATCGGCATTTTATTACCTAAGTCGCTATACAATAACCCCTTTGCGAACAGGTGTAGTTAAAGACTTTAGAAACAACCTTAATTCAAAAATTCTAAATCTTCAACTAGCATATTTCTCCGAAGAAAGAAAAGGAGATATAATTTCAAGAATGACAAACGACGTACAAGTAATAGAAAGCACAATAATACAATCAATTAGCAATGCAATAAAAGCACCTATTACTATACTTGTATATTTAGGAATGTTATTCGCTATGAGTCCTATTTTAACCGCTTTTGTTTTAGTTCTTATTCCATTAACAGGAATAATTATTGGGCGTATAGGAAGTTCGCTGAAAAGAAAATCGGCGAAAGGACAAATACACATGGGTGTTTTACTTTCTTATATCGACGAAACCCTATTCGGATTAAAAATAATAAAGGCTTTTAATACTGAAAATAAGATACATAAACGATTTATCGACGAAAATAAATTGTACACAAAAATTATGAATAAAATCTGGCGAAAGAAAGACCTAGCCGGGCCGTTAAGCGAATTCTTAGGTACAATAGTAATTGTTATTGTTATGTGGTATGGAGGCAAATTGGTTTTATCAAACCAATCGGAACTTAGCCCTCAAGCCTTTATGACATATCTAATAATTTTCTCGCAAATAATTCAACCGGCAAAACTATTATCGACAGTATATTACAATGTGCAAAAAGGAATGGCGTCTCTCGACCGTATAGAAGATATTCTTAATGCAGAAACAACAATAAACGAAATAGAAAATCCTAAGTCGCTTTCAAATTTTAAAGAATCAATTACATATAACAATGTAAGCTTTAAATACAATAAAGATTACGTATTAAAAAACATTAATCTAACAATTAGCAAAGGAAAAACTATAGCTTTAGTAGGACAATCGGGTGGAGGAAAATCTACCCTTGTTGACTTATTACCCAGATTTTACGACATAACAGAAGGCGACATTAAAATTGATGGAATAGAAATAAAAAACCTAAAACTCAATGATCTTAGAAGATTAATGGGCATTGTAAATCAGGAATCTATTCTTTTTAACGATACAATTTATAACAACATTGCTTTTGGAGCTGAGAATGTTACCGAAGAAGAAGTTTTTGAAGCAGCCAAAGTAGCAAATGCTCACGAATTTATTAGCAAAACTCCAGAAGGATACGAAACAAATATTGGAGATAGAGGAAATAAATTGTCGGGTGGACAAAAACAAAGAATTAGTATTGCAAGGGCAGTATTAAAAAACCCTCCAATATTAATTCTCGACGAAGCCACATCGGCTCTCGACACAGAATCGGAAAGATTAGTACAAGATGCTATAGAAAAATTAATGAAAGACAGAACATCTATCGTAATTGCTCACCGATTATCTACAGTTAAAGATGCTGATGAAATATGCGTTCTTCAAAATGGAGAAATTATTGAAAGAGGAAAACATCACGAGTTAATTGAGCAAAAAGGAATATATAAAAAACTGCACGACCTTCAAATGTTTGCATAAAAAATTTATGCTAATTATTAAATTCTTTCAATTCGATAAAATATTTAGAATGAACAGAAAATATTCAAACATAATAATACTATCATTAATCCTTTTTTTATTTATTAATAATAGTGCTAATTCTCAAACTATAAACAATCAGATTGGCGGTCGTTCTGCAGGCATGGCAAACTCTTCTATTATCCTCTCCGATTTATGGTCGACATATAACAACCAAGCCGGATTAGGATATTTACAAGATATTACTGTTGGAGTATTTCATCAATCAGGATTTATTGCCGAACAAAGTCTAAAAGCTTTTGCAGTAGCAATACCTACAAAAACAGGAACAATATCAACAAGTTACTCATATTATGGATATTCGCAATACAACGAAAGTTCGATTGGCATTGCCTACGGAAAACGCTTTGGCGAAATATTCTCGTTTGGATTAAAAATTGATTACTTACACACTAAAATTGCCGAAGAATATGGCAATGCCGGAATGGTAATATGCGAAGCTGGGCTTCTCTCCGAACCAATTGAAAACTTATATATTGGAGCACATATTTACAATCCTTCGAGAATGAAAATAGGAGAATCTAAAGAAAAAATCCCAACAATACTACGATTTGGAATGGGTTATAATTTCTCCGACAGAGTATTGTTAAGTCTCGAAACCGAAAAAAATATCGAATATAATGTTGTTTATAAAGTCGGCATAGAATATCAAATAATAGAAAACATATCTTTACTTGCCGGAGTATCGACAAATCCATCGCAAAATGCATTCGGAATTGGGTTTAAATGGAAGGGAATAAACGCCAATATTGCTTTTATGCATCACCAGACTCTTGGATACAAACCACATTTATCTCTTAGTTACGCTTTTTAAATTTGTAAATATATTTATTGTGCTACAAAAAAAACATTTTCTAATATTACTCTTTCTAATAGTTCCTCTGCTAAATATTATCGCTCAGGAAAACATTGTTAATCAACAAACCCTTGAAGATTTTATTGAAGAAATAGCAAGTTCAAGCGACGAAGAATACGACTATACAGCTCTTTTCGAAGATTTGAATTATTTCTTAACAAATCCTATAAACATAAACACAGCAAAAGCCGAAGAACTTGAAAAAATACAATTTCTTAACGATTTTCAAATACGTAGTTTAGAATATTATATTAAAAGAAATGGACCACTACTTTCTATATACGAATTACAATTAATTCCGGGATTCTCGCAAGAATTAATCCAAAATATTTTACCATTTATTACAATAAGTACCAAAAACAAGAATATTGAATACAACTTTCGGAATGCCATTAAATATGGGAGTAATCAATTATTTATACGAACTCAGTATATAATTGAAAATCAAGAAGGATATTCCGCTATTACCGATTCAGCCTTATTGGCAAGTCCGAATTCTCGATACTTAGGAAGTTCTCCAAAATTATATACAAAATACAGTTATCATTATAAAGATAAGCTTTATTACGGCATAACAGCCGAAAAAGATGCAGGAGAAGAATTCTTTACAGGAAATAACAAAAAAGGATTCGATTATTATTCTGCTCATCTTCAGATTAACGATCTTGGTTTCGTAAAAACCCTAGCATTAGGCGATTATGAATTAAAATTTGGACAAGGATTAATATTATGGTCGAGTATGTCGTTCGGAAAATCTCCTTATGTACTTAATATCAGAAAAAAAGCACAAGGTATAAAAAAATACTCATCAGCAAACGAGAATCAATTTATGCGAGGAATTGCAACCACCATAGAATATGAGAACTTTGAATTATCTGCTTTTTATTCGAAAAAGAAAATCGACGCAAATATTACCGACAGTATAGATAACGAAATAGCTGCTGTTTCGTCGTTTCAAAATAGTGGACTACATGCAACCCAATCGGCAGTAGCCGATAAAGATGCTATTGGAGAAGTAATTACAGGTGGTAATATTACATATAATCACAGATTATTTAAAGTAGGATTAACATATGCTCAATTTCAATATGATGCAAATCTATTGAGCAATCCTTCGACAAATAACATTTTCGATTTCCAGGGAGATAAAACTTATAATATTGGATTAAATTATCAATTTGCTATAAAAGACATAAGCTTTTTTGGAGAAGAAGCAATTTGTAAAAATGGGGGAAAAGCTTTTCTTAATGGGGCTTTGTTTTATGTTGCTCCACAAATTTCTTTATCAACCATTCACAGACATTACGAACCGGAATATCGGGGCTTATACAGTACTGCCTTTGCCGAAAATTCTGATAATTCTAACGAAGACGGACTATATTTTGGTGTAGAAATTCATCCTATTAAGCATTTCACAATAAAATCATATTACGATTCGTATTCTTTCCCTTGGCTTAGTTTTAATGCCGATGCTCCATCATCGGGATACGACTTCTTTGGTCAGATAGATTATAATTTGAATAGAAATACAAGTATGTATTTTCGTTATAAACGTGAGACGCAAGAGAAAAACACTAACTCTGATTCCGGGTTAAAAGAGTTAAATTCAAAATACCTACAAAAAATAAGATTTCATATTACATATAAGGTAAGCGACAATTTAAGATTTAAAAACAGAATTGTTTTATCGGAGTATAAAGAAGAATTTAAAGATAAGGAATATGGATTTATGATGTATCAGGATATTGATTATAATTTTAGCAATATCCCTTTATCGTTAAATTTCAGATATGCATTATTTAATACCGACACATATAATACTCGCATTTACGCTTATGAGAAAGATGTTTTATATGCTTTCTCTATTCCTGCATATTACTCAAAAGGCAGCAGATTTTATTTAAACATAAAATATACTATTCACAATTATCTTGACATTTGGTTAAGATATTCTCAAACTTATTTCGCCGATAAGAATACTATATCGTCAGGATTAAATGAAATTTACGGAAACACAAAATCAGAAATAAAGGTTCAAATTCAATTTAAGTTCTAAACCTTAATTTTTCTCGGTTATCTCTTCGGTATTTTTATATTCAGGATTTTTATTATCATTAAATTTTATGTCCTTAATATTTAGTTGAAGGGTAAGATCTCCTCTAAATAAATTCTCATTAATACAGTAACAAATATTAATAGTATTTCCTCCTATTATTTTTTTATAATAATCGGCACATTGAAAAGCTATTGCCGGAAAACTATTAAAAGGATCTTTCTCTTGAATAAGTGACAATTTTAAATGTTCTTTTTTCAAACCAACAATTCTTCCATCGCCATTATCAACAACATTTTTTGTAAGAAATACAGGAGCCATATTACCCGGACCAAAAGGTTGAAATTGTTTCAATATCCTGTTGAATTTAGGGGTTATTTGATTTAAATTAATTTCTGCATCTATTTCAACCTGAGGAATTAATTGTTCATCTAAAATATTTGCACTAACAATTTCTTCGAATCGCTTTATAAAAACAGGAATATTTTCAATTTTCATTGTAAGTCCGGCGGCATACATATGCCCTCCAAAATTCTCTAACAAATCGCTACATGCTTCAATAGCTTGATAAATATCGAAACCAATAACCGATCTAGCCGATCCGGTTGCCATATCATTCGATGAAGTAAGAATAATTGTTGGTCGATAAAATGTTTCTATCAATCGCGATGCTACAATACCAACAACTCCTTTATGCCAGTCTTTGTTATATAAAACTATCGATTTTTTATTATTCAGGCATAACTCTTTTTCATGCATAGCAATAGCTTCCTGAGTAATGTTTCTATCAATATTCTTCCTTGCATTATTAGTATAATCAATTTTTTTTGCAATACTATTTGCAGCATTTACTTTTTTAGCAATAAGTAATTCTACAGCCTTATCTGCCGAATCGATTCTTCCTGTTGCATTTATTCTTGGTCCTAATTTAAAAACAATATCTTCAATACTAATTTTCTTATTTTTTAATCCAGAAATATTAATTATAGATTTTAATCCAACTCTTGGTCGAGTATTTAACTGTATTAAACCATAGTAAGCCAATATTCTATTTTCATCAACAATAGGCACAATGTCCGATGCAATACTAACTGCAACAAGATCAAGATATTCTACAATGTCATCAAACGGTATTTTCTTATGTTTGGCATAAGCTTGAATTAATTTAAACCCCACACCGCAACCCGAAAGTCCATCAAAAGGATAATCGCAATCTTCTCTTTTCGGATCTAAAACAGCAACGGCATTTGGAATTTTATCGTCAGGATAATGATGATCGCAAATTACAAAATCTATATTTCTTTCATTTGCATAATCTATTGTATCAATAGCTTTTATTCCACAATCGAGAGCAATAATAAGAGAGAAATTTTCGGTTTTGGCATAATCGATTCCCTTATATGATATACCGTATCCTTCGCTATATCTATCGGGAATATAAAATCCAACATTTGGATAAATATCTTTTAAGAAAGTATAAACTAAAGCAACAGAAGTGGTACCATCAACATCGTAATCACCATAGACGAGAATTTTTTCATTATTTCTAATTGCCGATTCAACTCTATCAACGGCTTTATCCATATCTTTCATCCTAAAAGGATCGTATAAATCGCTTAATTGAGGACGAAAAAAAGCTTTTGCCTCATCAAAAGTTCTAACACCTCTTTGAACAAGCAAACTCGATAATACTTCATCAATATCTAAAGCTTTCGACAATTCGTCAATATATATATTATTCTCAATATCCTTCTGCACCCACCGCTTTTCCATATTTATATCTCTCTGTTTTTTTATGCTATAAATTTCATATTAAAGACTTTCTGAATATTAACTTTTAATTTATCTTTAACATCTTCAATATCAATCTTTTTGCCAAGTTCTTTTTCAAGAGAAGTAACTCCTTTATCAACAAATCCGCAAGGATTAATATGATTAAAATAGCTTAAATCGGTATTAATATTAAAGGCGAATCCATGCATGGTAATAAAACGACTTGCTTTTACTCCAATAGCGCAGATTTTACGTGCTTTATTACTCTCTCCATCGAGCCATACACCTGTTGAACTAGAAATTCTACCCGATTCAATATTGTACTCTTTAAGAGTATTGATTATTGAATCTTCTAATTTAGCAATATATTGTTTTACTTGCAAATCGAACTTCTCAAGATCGATAATCGGGTATCCTACTATCTGTCCGGGACCATGATATGTAATATCCCCGCCTCTATTAATTTTATAATATTTAGCATTAATTTTTTTTAGAAAATCATCGTTAACAAGCAAATTATTTTGTTGTCCACTTTTTCCAAGAGTATAAACGTTAGGATGTTCACAAAACAAAACTCTACTCTGAATATATTTTTGCTCACTCTCTCCCAATTCTCTATTTTCAGCTTTTAAGTCAATTAGCTTTTTAAATATATTTTCTTGATAATCCCAAGCTTCTTTATAATCGATTGTTTTAAGATCTTCAAAAATTACTTTTTCACTCATCTCTAAAAATATTAATTTGAACAAACATGTTTCTCTGCATGATACGATGATCTAACTAAAGGACTGCTCTCAACAAAACTAAAACCTTTTTCTAATCCTATTTTATTGTATTCTTCGAATTTTTCGGGTTTTATATATTCATCAACATCAACATGTTTAACCGATGGTTGAAGATACTGACCGATAGTAAACACTTTACATCCAACTTTTCTTAAGTCGTCCATTGTTTCAAGAATTTCGTTTTCTTTCTCGCCTAAGCCTAACATAATTCCCGATTTTGCAACAATATTACTTTCACTAATTATTCTAATAACTTCTAAACTTCTATCGTATTGCGCTCTACTTCTCACTTTAGGTGTTATTCTTCTTACTGTTTCAACATTGTGAGAAATAACTTCCGGAGCTGCATTAATAACAATATCAATTAGTTCTTTTTTCCCATCGAAATCGGGAATAAGAGCTTCTATTGTTGTTTCTGGATTTACTTCCTTAATTTTCTTAATCGTCTCTGCCCACAATTTAGCACCACCATCTTCCAAATCATCACGGTCGACCGATGTAAGAACACAATGATTAATTTCCATTAGCTTTACCGATTGAGCAATTCTATTTGGTTCGTCCCAATCTACCGGGAGAGGTTTACCTGTTTTAACTCCACAAAATCGGCAAGACCGAGTACAAATGTCTCCCAAAATCATAAATGTAGCTGTTCCTCGACTCCAACAATCTCCAATGTTTGGACAATTGCCACTAGTACAAATAGTATGTAAATTGTTCTCGATTAAAATATTTTTAGTTCTTGAATAAGTCTTACCTTTTGGCATTTTCATTTTCATCCACTTAGGCAAATGTCCTTTTCTTATATTTTCTTGTGCCATAACTTCTTTTTCTTTAAAAATAAAACTTATGCAAAAGTATAATTAATATCAGATATTTATACACGAATGTAATCTAAATTAGAACAACATAGTTTTATTTATTTATAAGTATTTAGTTTTAAATTATATCTTTGCAAAAAATAACCATATTACTTAATAATTAACTTTATTATATAAAATGAATTTAGAATTAAGCGAACAAGAAATTGTAAGACGAAAATCATTAGAAGAGATTATTAACTTAGGAATCAACCCTTATCCTGCTGTAGCGTATGCGACAAACTCTTCATCAGAAGAAATTCTTAAAAATTACGATAACGAGAAAGATAATTTTCAAGACGTATGTGTTGCCGGGCGAATAATGAGCAGACGAATAATGGGAAATGCTTCTTTTATTGAGTTACAAGACAATAAGGGAAAAATACAGATTTACATTAAACGCGACAATATTTGTCCGAGTGAAGATAAAACTCTTTATAATAAAGTATTTAAACGATATTTAGATATTGGAGACATTATTGGAATTAAAGGTAATGTTTTTACCACAAAAGTTGGCGAAATATCAGTAAATGCGCAAGAACTAACTATTCTCAGCAAATCTATTCGTCCTTTACCGGTTGTTAAAGAAAAAGACGGAAAAATTTATGATGCTTTTTCAGATCCTGAACAAAGATATCGCCAACGACACATCGATCTTATTGTAAATCCTGATAAAAAAGAAGCTTTCTTAAAAAGAACTAAGCTTACTAATTCTATGCGTGAATTTCTAAATAGCAAAGAATATTTAGAAGTAGAAACACCAATTTTACAACCAATATATGGTGGTGCAGCAGCACGTCCATTTAAAACTTTTCATAATACTTTAAACCAAACTTTATATTTGCGAATTGCCAACGAATTGTATTTAAAGAAACTTATAGTTGGTGGCTTCGACGGGGTTTATGAATTTGCAAAAGACTTTAGAAACGAAGGAATGGATCGTTTTCATAATCCTGAGTTTACTCAAATGGAATTATATGTTGCATACAAAGATTATAACTGGATGATGAATCTGGTTGAAGAAATGGTTGAAAAAATTGCATTAGACATACATGGCACAACAGAAGTAACAGTAGGCGAAAATATTATTAATTTTCAACGCCCATGGAAAAGATATACCATGTTCGAAGCTATTGAAGAATATACAGGCATCGATATATCGAATATGGATGAAAATGAATTAAGAGAAACTGCAAAAAAACTTGATGTAGAAGTTGACCAAACCATGGGTAAAGGAAAACTTATCGATGAAATTTTCGGCGAGAATTGTGAAGGAAAATTAATTCAACCTACATTTATTACCGATTATCCAATTGAGATGTCGCCTTTAGCAAAAAAGCACAGAACAAAAGAAGGTCTAGTTGAACGTTTCGAAGCTATTTGTAATGGAAAAGAAATTTGCAATGCCTACTCTGAACTAAACGACCCAATTGATCAACGAAGAAGATTTGAAGAACAATTAGAACTAGGTAAACGTGGCGATGATGAAGCAATGATGCTTGACGAAGATTTCTTACGTGCAATAGAATATGGCATGCCTCCTACTTCCGGATTAGGAATAGGCATCGACAGATTAGCTATGATAATGACAAACTCTCATTCTATTCAAGATGTTCTTTTCTTTCCTCAAATGCGACCAGAAAAACAAGAACAAAGAGATACTAAAGATAAATATCTTAAAATTGGAATCCCTGAAGAATGGATTCAGATTATACAAAAAGCAGGATATCTTACTATTGAAAGTCTTAAAGATGTAAAACAGGGCAAATTACATAACGAAATTTGTGGATTAAATAAAAAATATCAATTAGGACTTTTAAATCCGGATATTAACGAAGTTAAAACCTGGTTAGAAAAATTATAATCATAAAATATTTATGGAAAACAACAGCAGAATAGCCGTAATAGGTGGAGGAAGCTGGGCAACAGCAATAGTAAAAATATTACTCGAAAATGTCTCTCAGCTTAATTGGTATATGAGAGACGCTGATAATATTGCTAACATAAAAAAACAAAAGCATAATAAAAAATATCTAAGTTCTGTTTCATTAGATACGAATAAATTAAACCTATTTAATGATATCAATTCAACAATTGAGAACTCAGATATTTTAATTTTTGCTATTCCTTCGGCTTTTTTAGTTTCTGCTCTAGAACAATTAAATATTGACATTAGTAATAAAATTGTTGTTTCAGCAATTAAAGGAATTGTTCCGGAATACAACCTAATTATTGGTGAATATTTTAAGTTTCATCATAATATTTCATTCGATTCGTTTGCAGTAATCTCCGGTCCTTGTCATGCCGAAGAAGTTGCATGGGAACGACTCTCCTATTTAACAATTGCCTCGCAAAACACAAAGTTAGCAAGAAAAATTGCCGATAATTTATCATCATCATTTATTAAAACCTCAGTTTCCGACGACATTTTCGGAACAGAATATTCTGCTGTAATAAAAAATATTATTGCTTTAGCTTCAGGTATATGCCACGGACTAGGTTATGGCGATAATTTTCAAGCTGTTTTAATATCAAATTCAATTCAAGAAATAAAACGTTTTGTCGATACTGTTCATCCAATAACACGCGATATTAAAAGCTCGGCTTATCTAGGCGATTTATTAGTTACGGCTTACTCTCAATTTAGTAGAAACAGAACCTTCGGAAACATGATAGGAAAGGGATATTCTGTTAGATCTACTCAATTAGAAATGAATATGATTGCAGAGGGATATTATGCTGTTAAATCGATTGTCGAGATTAACAAAAAATATTTAATTAATATGCCCATTACAGATGCAGTATATAATATATTATACGAAAAAATATCTCCTGCTATCGAAATAAAACTTCTTACTAATCATCTTCGTTAACAAACTAACTATTATTGTTATATAAAATGTTAATCAAATAAATCATATTATTCTGAATTATCTATTAAAATGTCAAACTCGATTTTAATATAATTCTTAAATACTTACAAATATGAAAAATATACAATTAGATATAAGCAACATCTATCCATTTATCGAAAAAGAAAAAATATTTAAGAATAAGGATGAAATTATTCATCATATTCAGGGGATAGAAAATAAAACAGGTAAAGGAAACGAATTTTTAGGATGGAACAATCTCCCTTCTTCAATTAATTCAGAAGATATAGAAGATATAAAAAACACATCGGACAAACTTCGAAAACTTGCAAATAATATTATTGTTATAGGTATTGGGGGTTCATATCTTGGAGCCAAATCGGTTATTGATGCTCTTGCTCCTTATTTCGATAATAATGATAACAAGATTAATATTTTGTATGCCGGTCATAATATATCTGAAGATTATTTAAGCGAATTATTAAGTTATATCGAAAATAAATCGTTTGCTTTAGTCATAATATCTAAATCGGGAACAACAACCGAACCTGCCCTTGCTTTCAGACTCTTACGAAATAAATTAGAAGAAAAATATGGGAAGGACGAATCGAAAGATAGGATAATTGCTATTACCGATGCAAAAAAAGGGGCATTAAGAACATTAGCCGACAAGGAAGGATATAAAACTTTTATTATTCCCGATAATATAGGTGGCAGATTCTCTGTACTAACTCCTGTTGGACTTCTTCCTATAGCACTTGCTGGTTACGATATAAGCAAGCTAATATCGGGAGCTCTTGAAATTGAAAAAAATACAAATTCGAAAATAAATTTTGAAAATAATATAGCAGCTATTTATGCTTCGGCTAGATATGAATTATACAAAAGCGGTAAAAAAATTGAGATTCTTGCAAATTTCGAACCCAAATTAAAATACTTTGCCGAGTGGTGGAAGCAACTTTTTGGCGAAAGCGAAGGAAAAGAAGGAAAAGGAATATTTCCTTCTAATGTTAATTTTACAACCGACTTACATTCTCTAGGGCAATATATTCAAGAAGGAGAACGAAATTTATTCGAAACAGTTCTCTCGCTTAACAAACCAAACAAGACACTAAGCATACCTTCGGATAACGACAATCTTGATAAATTAAATTATTTAGCCGGCAAAAGAATAAATGAAGTAAATAAAATGGCGGAAACAGGAACAAAACTTGCTCATATCGATGGTAGTGTTCCGAATATTAAAATTGAGATTAATCAAATTTCTGAATATTCTATTGGTCAACTTATTTATTTTTTCGAAAAAGCTTGTGCAATTAGTGGCTATCTGATAAATGTTAATCCATTTAATCAACCTGGTGTTGAAGAATATAAAAAAAATATGTTTGCATTGTTAAAAAAACCCGGTTTTGAAAAAGAATCGAAGGAAATATTAAAGAAATTATAATTCACTAAAAAACCGGAATATTTTAAATATAATCCCGGTTTTTTTTATAATTTCAAATAAGTTTGAATTATGATTGTATTTTAAAGTTAATCTTAGCAAGTTTCTCATTTATTAAAACAATTTTATTCATATTTTTAAACGAGAAAAAATCTTGTTCATCATTTAAGAAATAATATAATTTTAATGTGTTTTTCAAAACTCTTTTACTAACTTTTAAATCATTTTGTTTCATTAATATATTACCCTTTTCATGCAATACATCAACTAAAGAAGCTAATTGTTTTGCACTAAGCCCTTTGTCTTTCTGTAAAAAATCAATTAACAAATCTTCTGAAATTGTCATAAAAGAATTTGAATCTATATCGAAATATTTTATTAATGTAGCATCTATCTTTTTTAGAGCATCCTGGAATTTCCCTCTCTTTTCTAACTCAATAAATAGAGAAAGTAATTCTGAAACCTCATCTATTTTCTTCATGACATCCCTTTCTTCTTCCATAATTAAATTCTAAGCTCTAAAAATGTTAGTTTTTTATTTGATTTTAATTAATTTTCTTTCTTTAAAATTAGGCAGTAAAAAACATAAACAAAACTAGTTTCTGTAAATTTTTAGTTAACAGTTAAAGATACAAAAGATTTGTTAATAATTTATAAAATATGTTTATATTTTGATTTAAAAATCAATTGTTTATTTTTACATAGAAACTAAAATTATTTCTACTATGAGTGAAACTTTACGCGTTTTAGATAATATTCAATTAAATTTTGATAAAGACGGCTTACTTTTTTTAAATATCACTCTAGCCTTTATTATGTTTGGAGTAGCTCTAGAAATTGATTTTAGTAGTTTTAAAAAAGTATTTTTAAAACCAAAGTCGGTAATAATTGGAATAATATCTCAATTATTTCTACTTCCGGCAGTTACATTTTTATTAGTACTACTTATTAAACCATCTCCGGGAGTAGCTTTAGGAATGATTTTGGTTGCAGCCTGCCCGGGAGGCAATATCTCAAATTTTATTTCGTCGTTAGGGAAAGGGAATATAGCTTTATCGGTTACTCTTACTGCTATAGCTACACTATCGGCAATATTTATGACCCCAATAAATTTTGCTTTTTGGGGAGGATTGTACGCAAAATCATCACCGCTTTTACAACCTATTGAAATTGACCCGTATCAAATGTTTCAAACAGTTTTTATTTTATTAGGAATACCTCTAATTTTAGGAATTTCCTTTTCTACTAAATTTCCTAAGACAACAAAAAAAATAATAAAATCGATAAAAACATTATCAATACTTATTTTTATGGGATTTATATTTGTTGCCTTAGCTAACAATTTTAATAATTTTAAGAAATATATACATTTAATAATTTTAATTGTATTAGCACATAATACTCTTGCTTTATTAACAGGTTTCTCTATTAGTACTATTTTCAAATTACCACGAGTTAACAGACGATCAATTACAATTGAAACAGGAATACAAAATTCAGGACTTGCATTAGTTTTAATCTTTAATCCAAAGATATTCTCTCCCGACTTAAATCTTGGCGGCATGGCTTTTATTGCAGCTTGGTGGGGGATTTGGCATATTATTTCGGGATTAGCAATAGCAGGATTATGGTCGTTAAAACCTTTAGATAATTAATTATGGGGTTTAAACGCGAAACGATAGAAAAATGGTCGCTAACATATGCAATATTAAAACCATTTGTAAAACTGTTATATCGAATTTATTTCAGAATAGATATTCATAATTATAAAAACATTCCTAAAAACGAAATATTAGTCTTTGCCCCAAATCATCAAAATGCATTAATCGATGCTTTAGTCTTTGTTGCTTCTACAAAAGGGCAACATGTATTTCTTGGCAGAGCCGACATCTTTAAAAGATACATAATACAAAAACTTCTTACTTTTATTAAGATACTCCCTATTTTTAGAATTAGAGATGGTAAAGAAAATTTAATAACCAACAATCCAATATTTAACAAAACCATTGATGTACTTAAAGCTAAAAGATGATTAGTTATTATGCCTGAGGGTAATCACTCTAGATATCGTCGATTACGAACACTGAAAAAAGGGATCTCTCGAATTGTTTTTCTTGCTGAAGAAACAAATAATTTCAAGCTCAATATTAAAATTATTCCCGTTGGTATAGATTATAGCAATTATATAAATTTTAGAAGTAGGCTTTTTATTAATTACGGAGAGCCTATAAATGTTTCTGATTTCTACGATATATATATAAAATAAGCCCAAGGGAATGAATCTATTACGAGAAAAATTGTCTGAAGAAATTAAAAAACTAATTATTCATATAGATAGTGAAGAGTTTTACGATATGCAATATTCTTTATGTAAGGATTTTGCACCAGATATGGCAGAATATATAAATCTAGAAGCTAATTCAACTTATAGTAAATTCGTTGCCGAAAAAAAAACAATAACTGTTCTCGATAATTTAATAGAAAAAAATATTAATAAAGCCAAAAAGCTAAACAATTTATTCAAATCATATTATTCTAAATTACAAGATTTTAACTTCACAAATTCTTTTCTAAGAAAAAGTTATTACACTATTTTTTCTTTGCTCGCTCAAAGCATTATTAGTATAATTATGTTGCCAATTGCAATATATGGTCTAATAAATAACATATTCTCATATAAAATCCCTGTTTGGATAACTAGGCTGGTCAAGGATTCTCAATTTGTTTGCACATTTCGTTTTGCCATAATGTTATTCACTTTTACTTTATTTTACTTTATTCAAACACTTGTTTTTTATTTTGTTTTTAAAGATATTAGTATAACATCTCTGTACTTTATAAGTTTACCAATTACCGGATTTTTTTCTTATAATTATTTTGTTAGTTGTAAAAAACTATTTTCAAAATGGGAATTTCTGTATTTAAAATTAACTAAGAATTCGACATTTACTTTATTAAATGAAGAATTCGATAAATTAAATTATGAATTACAAAACATTTTCGAAAATTATTTTAAAGAAGAATTCTAAGAATATGACAAAAATAATATCAGTATTTTTACTCGTATTTATATGCTATTCCTATCAGAGTCATGCTTGGAATTTCGCCAAAAGCAAAATATGATTTCTTATCAATAATAAGAACAATATGCGCATTAATTAATGCTGCTTTTCGTTTTAAAATAATTGTGGCACTCCTCTCAAGCGATTCCGGTGTAGAATAACCTCTTTCTGATCCTTCGGCCTTTGCTTCGAGTCTTGCCACTTCAACTAAGCCTGCAACATTATTTTCTTCTTTTGTGATTTTTACTTTTCTCCAATCAGAGACTTTTCTTATCTGAGGTTTATCTTCATTTAATATTTCTACTTTACCGGTCTTATATTTTATTTTATATACATAACGTTGATCCATCTTCTCAACTTTTCTATTACCCGGCATAGAATAATAAAGATTATTAAAATATATTTTTTTTACATTAACATATTTTTTTTTACCACTATGGAAATAAATAATATCAGTATTTTGATGCTCGTCTTCCTCTTCTATAGTTTTGGCAACAGCAACAGTATCGACAACAATTGCATCAACAGAAATTGTATCAACAGCAACTGTATCAATAGATATTGTATCGTCAGGATATATAACTTGTCCGAACGATTGAACGCTATAAAAAACAAATAATAAAACACTTAGTGAAAATAATCGCAGCATAATTAATGTATATTAGGAATAAATCAACTACAAAAATATGAGAATAATAATTAAACTCAAATATAATTAAATTTAATTCTAAAATCGTGCCAAAAAAAAATGGCCATCTTATTTAAGATAGCCATTTAAAAAATAGAATTTAACTATAACTTATGTTTTGCTACAAATTCGTCGATAAATTCTGCAAGGTTAGGATTTCCTATTTCTTGTAAATCGTAATAAACTCTAGTATTTGGTTTATCTATTTTTATAATTCTATTAAGGTCGATAGGCGTACCAATAATTACAGCATCGCATTCTGTTTTTTTAATGGTTTTTTCAAGATCTTTAACTTGCTTATCGCCATATCCCATAGCAGGAAGCAGTTTTCCTATATTCGGATATTTTTCGAAAGTCTCGGTAAGTTTTCCAACAGTATATGGACGAGGATCAACACACTCAAGGGCTCCAAACTTTTTGGCAGCAACAGTTCCTGCACCAATTTTCATTTCCCCATGAGTTAATGTAGGACCATCTTCAACAACCAATACTCTTTTTCCTTTAATAATAGATGGATCATCGACTTTTATAGGAGATGCACCATCGATAACAACAGCATTAGGATTTACTTTTGCAATACTTTCGCGAACAATCTGTATATTTTCAGGTGAAGCGCTATCCATTTTATTAATTACAACTATATCGGCAATACGCAATGTTGCTTCTCCCGGATAGTATTTTAATTCATGACCCGGTCTATGAGGATCGGCAACAGTAACCATTAAATCAGGTTTATAAAATGGGAAGTCATTATTTCCTCCATCCCAAAGAATAACATCACATCCGTCAGGATCTTGCTCAGCAGCACGTACAATAGCTTCATAATCGACACCGGCATATATTACATTACCTCTTTCAACATGAGGTTCGTATTCTTCCATTTCTTCGATAGTACATTTATGCTTCTTTAAATCGTCAATATTAGCAAAACGCTGTACTTTCTGGGCAACAAGGTCGCCATATGGCATTGGGTGACGAATAGCAACAACCTTAAGTCCTTTTTCCATCAATAATTCAATAATTCTTCTTGATGTTTGACTTTTTCCACATCCTGTTCTAACTGCACCTACTGCAATTAAAGGCTTGTTGCTTTTTATCATTGTATCTTTAGTACCTAAAAGTGCAAAATTAGCACCGGCAGCATTAACAATAGCACTCATTTCCATTACTTTAGAATAAGGAACATCGCTATACGAAAACACACAAACATCAGCTTCTAATTCTTTTATCAATTTTGGCAATTCTTCTTCACTGAATATAGAAATTCCTTTTGGATATAATTTTCCGGCTAATTCTGCAGGATATTTACGACCATCTATATCGGGAATTTGAGCAGCTGTAAATGCAACTACATTATAATCTTCATTATCTCGGTAAAAAGTGTTAAAGTTATGGAAGTCTCTTCCGGCAGCTCCAATAATAATTACATTTTTTTTAGGCATATTTTTTCTCCTTTTTTTAGTGGGTTAATAATTTTATACTAACAAAATTAATTGTTTAAATGAAAAATCATAATTTTATTAAATAAACTTTAAGCTTTGTTTTGTTAATTAATGTTTTTAACAAGTCGGAATCATTCGTTCGCATAATAATATCAACAAACACACGATACATTATGTTAAATAACACAAAGCCAATTAGTAAATAAAATAATATCTTGCATTCTATATACATTAAAAAAATGATTTTTTTAGCTCACATTTATTTATCGGGAAATAACGAACAAATACAAATTGGTAACTTTATTGGAGATTATGTAAAAACCTGAGTTCGATGTAAGATTTGACACACAGAAAGTCAAAAGCGTATTAGATTTGTGCTTGAAATCAAGCAGTAATAACGGGTTATTTCAATTGATTTTAAGTGCAAAGATGATGTGTTTTTGGCTTTTCCGCTTGGCAGATTTCATCAATTAGCCCATATACTTCGCCAAATCCTTTTGAATTATCCCGATAGTACTGCAAGTATTTGTCTTGTATATGAACTAATTAAGTGAAACTGTGGACAAAGCTTACATCGAACTCAGGTTAAAAGGAAACAAATATCTCGACTATCCGGAATTAATACAAAAAGGAATTTTACTTCATCGAGATATCGATAATTTTACCGATAATAATTCTTTACATAAATTAGCAAAAAGAAACATTTCTAAAAAATATTCGGGAATAATTATCGATATATTTTACGATCATTTTCTTGCAGCAAATTAGAACGACTATTCTAATATTCCATTACCTGAATATACCAATACATTTTACAAACTATTAAAATCGAATTATGATATTCTTCCTAACAAAGCACAAAATTTCTTGCCAAAATTAATTTCAAACAATCGACTGTTATCATACAAAGATATTACAGGAATAGAATTAGCATTAAATAAAATGACAGAATATACCTCGCTTCCTAAATATACCTATTATGCTATTTCTGAATTACTAAAAAACTATTCTGATTTTAATAAAAACTTCAAATTATTCATGATAGGGATAATTAATTATCTGACAAAGAAATACAAATTATTGGATTGAACGATTTCATATTTATTGCAAAATTGTATTTTTTTTTGTTTATTTGTATTTAATCAAGTTACAATTCTACACAATTCTATCAATTTGATTATTATAGTTTTAATTGTCTCGCAAAATAATTTATTAATTCTATTTTCATAATTATTCTAAACAATTAACAATTAAAATTATTTATAATTTATGAATTATTATTTACATTATGACAGAACAAATAAAATCTGATAGCAAATCACAAAAATTAATACAACAATTTTTAAAAGAGAATCCAAAAATAAAAACATTCATATTTGAATCGGAAAGTCATCAAGAATTTATCGATAAGTTAAAAATATTTATTAGTAAAGAACTTAATAATAACTCTGCCTTAGAATTATATTACACTAAAAAATCGAAAGGAAGAAAAGCTTTTGAACAACTGAGATGGCACGATCTTGCCACAATTCGCATTTTAGATTATATTGATAATGCCGAATTAGAATATATAGATTTAAATCTTAGAGGAGAAAAAGGAATAAGCAATCCATTTAAATTATTATGGTCGGCCGTAAGATACGAAAAGAGCGAAGCAAATTATATGTTCTTTATGGATATGCTTGAACTTTTTAGACAATTCTCAGACAATACCGACCATAAAAAACCAAGTAAAGAACAAGTTTTATCGTGGATGGATAATCATCCATCGGGTTTAGATGAAAATATTATTAAAATCCGAAAAGAGAACAAAACTAGAATAATAAATATTTTTATTGAATTAATAGATTCAGGAGAAATAAAAAGTTCTACCTATATTTTTGCAATAGGAATGTCGAAAGACAACAAATTTAAAAAAATGCTTGAATGGTGGGAAACTAAAAATTTTCATCTAAAATTTGCCATTAGAAATCCCAAACTATTAAATCGAATGCTTGATTTCTCTTTGGATGACAAAACAATGCAAATATTATCTGAAGCCGAAGATGCAGGAATTCCTTTTTTTATAAATCCATATTACCTAACACTACTTAACATAAACGAATCGGGGCCATATATAGGTTCAGATTATGCTATTAGAGATTACATAATTTATAGCCAAGAGTTAGTTAATGAGTTTGGAAATATTGTAGCATGGGAAAAAGAAGATATTGTTGAAGCAAATAAACCAAATGCCGCCGGATGGTTATTACCTGAAGGACATAACATTCATAGAAGATACCCTGAAGTAGCAATATTAATTCCCGACACAGTAGGACGTGCATGTGGTGGTTTATGCTCTTCATGTCAAAGAATGTATGATTTTCAATCGGGAAATTTCAATTTTAATTTAGATAAATTAAAAGTTAAAGAAACGTGGCCAGAGAAACTCAATAGATTATTGAAATATTTCGAAGAAGATTCTCAACTTCGAGATATTCTAATTACCGGAGGTGATGCTTTTATGAGTTCCGATAAATCATTAGAAAAAATCCTTGATGCTGTATATGATACTGCTATTAGAAAAATACAAGCTAATACAAAACGTAAAAATGGTGAAAAGTATGCTGAATTATTACGTGTTAGACTTGGCACCCGACTTCCTGTATATTTACCTCAAAGAATAGATGAAAACTTAATTAAAATTCTTAAAAATTTCAAAGATAAAGCAAGTAAAATAGGAATTAAACAGTTTTATATTCAAACACATATTGAATCTGCTATGGAATTAACTCCACGAGTAAGAACCGGAATATCTATGTTATCTTCGGCAGGTTGGACAATTATTAATCAGCAAGTATTTACAACGGCAGCATCGCGAAGAGGACACTCTGCCAAATTAAGAAAAGTATTAAACGATATTGGGATACTCTCGTATTACACTTTTTCGGTAAAAGGATTTATGGAAAACACTTCTAATTTTGCTACAAATGCCAGAGCTGTTCAAGAACAAATAGAAGAAAAATACATTGGCGAAATCTCGACAAAACAATATGACAAAATTAAAACCTTTCCTGAAGATGCCGAAAATATAATTAGTAACATCTCGAAATTAAAAAAAGAAGAAAACATACCGTTTTTAGCAACAGATAGGAATATTCTAAATCTTCCGGGTGTTGGGAAAAGTATGACCTTCAGAACTATTGGCATTACTAAACATGGTCGTAGAATATTAGAATTTAGTCATGATTATTTTCGTAAACATAGTCCTATAATTAACAAAATGGGAAATGTTATTATTATAGAATCGAAACCAATTGCAAGATATTTAGAACAATTAGAATTTATGGGAGAAGACACCAGCATTTATAAAAATGTTTGGGGATATTCTATTGGCGAAACAGAAGAAAGAATGCCTATATATAAATATCCGGAATACGATTTCCAGATTACAGATGAAATAACAAATCTGGAAATTTAATTTTCAATTAGAAATGGTATTTTATTCAAAATCATTAGATAAAAATAAAACACCATTTCTATCTACAAAACTTATCCAAGGTATTCCATTCTTCCGGCATCAAGACGTAGGAATATAAATACCAGTATAGTAAAAGCCCACAAAGACGAGCCTCCATAACTTAAAAAAGGCAAAGGAATACCAATTACAGGGAACAAACCTATAGTCATTCCAATATTTACCGTAAAGTGTACAAACAAAACAGAAACCACACCATATCCATACAACCTGCTGAATTTAGTTCTCTGGCGTTCTGCAAGGAAAACTAATCTTACCATTAGTCCTACAAACAATACTATTACAGTAAATGTTCCAACAAAACCCCACTCTTCACCAATAGTACAAAAAATAAAATCGGTAGTTTGTTCCGGCACAAAATCGAATTTTGTTTGTGTCCCACGTAAAAAACCTTTGCCTGTAATTCCTCCCGAACCAATTGCAATTTTCGATTGATTAACATTATATCCTGCTCCTAAAGGATCGAATTCAATACCCAACAAATTATTAATTCTCTCTTGCTGATGAGGTTCCAAAATATTATTAAAAAAATAATCGACAGAAAAAGTAAATAATATTGAAGAAATTAAAAATATAGAAACAAGAAAAATATGTTTTATCTTTTTCTTTATTGCAAAATAAAAATATGTAAACAAAGAAGATGCTAATGAAACAGATATAATATAATAAGGAGAAACATTAAAAGATACCAATTTACTTAAACCATAAAATACTCCTGAAAACACAACAAGAATTAACACTCCATACATAAAGTTCTTAGATTGTTTATCTAAAATAAAAAATACAATAAAAGCAACAGAAATTATTAACAGAATAATTGTTATTTTACTTAATATAAGTGCAAGGAAAAACAATAACACTACGAAAAATCCTAAAAACATAATGCTATCAGATAAACCATTTCTATATAAAACAAGGATAAAAGCAAAATATACTAATGCCGAACCAGTATCGTTCTGAGCATAAATTAATAAGGCTGGAATAAAAATAATTAATATTATTTTTAAGTATGTTTTAAACTTATTTAACTCTATATTAAATGCACTAAGATATTTTGCTAAAGCTAAAGCCGTAGTAATTTTTGCAAACTCAGAAGGTTGAATACTTATACTTCCTATTTGTATCCACGAACGAGCTCCTTTAATTTCTGCTCCAAATACTAGCACAAATAAAAGAGTAAATACTAAAATTCCATAGAAAATATATGCAAAATAAGAATAAAATCGAATATCAATAATAAAAATAGTAATTGCAATAAGTAATGCAGCTGCAATCCATATTAATTGTTTTCCATATCTTTGAGTAAAATCGAAAATATTACTGTGTTCGTCGTTATATACTGCTGCATAAATATTTATCCATCCTATAAAAATCAAGACAAGATACATTAGCACTGTAATCCAATCGATATTTCCCCAAATACTATTTCTTCTTATCATTTTTATTTAATAAATCTCCATTTAAAACATATTGTTCCCACCATGGGACAGATATTTTATTAGTAAGATATTTTTCTATCATTAATTTTGCTGTTGGAGCAGCCCAAGTAGAGCCATAACCCCCATTTTCTATATACACAGCAATTGCTATTTTGGGATTATCCTTTGGCGCAAAAGCAACAAATATAGAATGGTCTTCGCCATGAGGATTTTCAGCTGTTCCTGTTTTCCCACATACTATAATGCTATCGAGTCGAGCACTACGAGCAGTGCTCCCACTTCCGGGTTCTCCGTTAACTGCCAACTCCATGCCCTTAATAACAATCTCGAAATTCGCTGAATCTATTGTTGTATAATGTTTTTCTTTAAATCTTTTATCTAGTTCGGTAGCACCTTCTATTTCTTTTATAATATGAGGAATATAAAAATAACCTCTATTGGCAATTGCTGCTGTCATATTTGCCATCTGTAATGGAGTAATACCTAATTCTCCTTGCCCAATAGCCATAGAAAGTAATGTTAATGAATTCCATCCATTTTCTCCATAATACCTGTCATAATACTCTTTTGTTGGAACAATTCCTCTTAATTCGTTTGTAAAATCACTATTTAATTTCTGTCCAAAACCAAACGATACAAGGTAGCTTTTCCACTTATCGAATGCTTCACGTATTGACGGATATTTCTTATTTTCTAAGATATTTCTAAACACATTACAGTAATATGCATTACACGAAATTTGAATTGATTCTAATAAATTAAGTGGAGATTTATGATTATGACATCTAACATGTATATTTCGATAATAATATCCTCCATGGCACTCATATTTTGTGTATGGATGCACAACATCTTCTTGTAAACCAATAAGAGCATTTATTAATTTAAATGTAGAGCCCGGAGGATACATTGCCATTAACGCTCTATTAAACAATGGGTTTAATGAGTCTGTAGATAATTTTTTAAAATTTTGTGTACGTTTTCGTCCTACTAATAATTCGGGATCGTAATTTGGGCTAGATACAAGAGTTAGCACTTCCCCCGATGATGGTTCAATAGCAACAATGCTGCCAATTTTATTTCTCATTAATTTTTCACCATATGCTTGCAAATTTCTATCGATAGATGAAATTATATTTGCTCCGGCTTTAGTTTTTTTATCGTAACGACCGTTATTATAAGCTCCTTTTATTCTATTATGAACATCAACCAAAAAAACATTAATGCCTTTTTTCCCTCTTAATACTTTCTCGTAGGATTTTTCTATTCCACTAATTCCTGCATAATCTCCCGACTGATAATAATTATCAGCTTCTTTCATCTTTTCATTTACCTCGCCAACATATCCTAAAACATGAGATGCAATATCTGAAGGATATTTTCTTAAAGTTCGTGCTTGCACAAAAAAACCGGGAAATTTATATAACTTCTCTTGTAAATGCGCATATGTTTCAGTTGAAACTTGCTTAAGAAAAATAGATGACTTATATTTTGAATAAACTTTAATGTCGTTCAATTTATTTATCAGAAACTCTTTTTCGATATTTAGAATTTCGCAAAATTCTGTAGTATCAAACTCTAATAGTTGATTTGGGATTACCATTAAATCGTAAGTAGCCTCATTATAAACAAGAACTTCCCCATTACGATCGTAAATTAACCCTCTTGCAGGATATTGTGTTATATATCGTAGAACGTTATTATCGGCAGTCAATTTATACGAACTATCTGCTACTTGAATAACAAACAATTTAATTAAAAATATTAATCCTATAAGGACAATAAATATTATAATAAAATATTTTCTACCTGCAAATGAGTCCAATATAAATACTTTCTATATTATTTTTTATAAAAAAATTGTATTACCATAATCAAAGCAACCGAAAATAATGTACTTATTGTTGCTCTAAAAAATGTAATAAAAAAATCGGAAAAACTAAATACTTCAATATAAAACAAAAATATATGATGAATAAAAACTAAGACAATCGTATATTTCAAAAACCATTTTCCTCCATAATCTTTAATACTTGGTGTTGTTTCTGTTTCGTATCCATCGCGAGGCGAAAGAGTTTTTAACATCTGTACACGAGAGAAAGCCATAAAAACTGTTGCTGAGCTATGCATTCCCGGTGTATGCGAAAAAATATCTATCGAAAAACCTAATAAGAATGCAATTATTAACAAAAACCATTTAGGAGTTTCGAATGGTAATATTAGAATAAACAAGACATAAATATATGGATTAATAAATCCTCCAAATTGAAAATTGTTAAGAATAAATACCTGAACAAAAATCAGTACAATGAAATTAATTATATATTTTGTCAATAATTTAATCATTCGTGTTATTCTTTAATTCGTTCTCGAGTGCAATTTTTTCTTTCCTCATTAAATTTTCAACAACATTAACTACAGTAAGTTTCTTAAAATCGGCAGATAAATTTATATCTATTTCGTAAAAACTTCCTCCTTTTTTTCTATAAGCCGAAACATAACCTATTGGAAAATCTGTGGGAAATATTGTAGAATATCCACTAGTAACTATTGTATCGCCAATAGAAATTTGCGCATGTAAGGGAATATCGCTTAAAACAGCTTTATTATATTTTCCTCCATTCCAATATGCAGAACCAAAGTAGCCACTTTTCTTGTGTCTGGCGCTAATTCTTAAATCTTTATTAATTACCGATATTACAGTAGAATAATTTTTCGATACAGCTTTAACAATTCCAACAACTCCATCTTTTGAAACAACAGCCATTTCTACTCGAATACCATCATTACTTCCTTTATCTAAAGTAATAAAATTGTGTTGCTTATTAATGGTATTATTTATAACTCTTGCTGATGTATAATAATATTTTTGATTCTTAATACTATCATTAATACTCCTAAAAAAAACATCATCGGAACGATATGTTGTTTGCAGAATATTTTTTAATCTGACATTTTCTTTAATAAGCATTTCATTCTCATCTTTTAAAGAAAAATACAATCTGAAATTATTTATTCGTTCATAAATTTCACCTGAACTATTATTTACAAACCTTAAATAACTGATTCTCTGAAAATTATTATGATTAATAAGTATAGAGATTGAAAATACTTCAATTATTACGAATAATAGGAAAAAATGAATTCGTAAAATAAATTTAAGTAGATTCTTCATGCTTTATTCTTCAATTACAATTTAATATTATCTCATTAAGAAAGAGAAATTATCAGCATTTTTCAATGCAATTCCTGTACCTCTTGCAACTGCGTGCAATGGGTCTTCTGCAATATGAAATTTAATACCTATTTTATCGCTAAGTCTTTTATCTAATCCTTTCATCAAAGCTCCACCTCCGGCAAGATAAATTCCATCATTAACAACATCAGCATATAGTTCTGGTGGCGTTTGCTCTAATACCCCGAGAATAGCTGTTTCGATTTTCGATATCGATTTATCAAGACAATGAGCTATTTCTTGATACGAAACCGGAATCTCTACAGGCATTGCTGTCATAAGATTTGGTCCACGAACAATATAATCTTCAGGTTTATTTTCTAATTCCGGCAAAGCAGACCCAACATTAATTTTAATATCTTCGGCAGTTCTTTCTCCCACTTTAATATTATGTTGATGTCGCATATACGATTGAATATCGGCAGTAAAGCTATCGCCGGCAATTCTAATAGATTTATTACAAACAATTCCACCTAAGGCAATTACAGCAACCTCAGTTGTTCCTCCTCCAATATCAACAACCATACTTCCCGTTGGTTCTTCAATATCTATTCCTATACCAATAGCTGCAGCCATAGGTTCGTAAATTAAAAACACATCTCTTCCTCCTGCATGTTCTGTTGAATCTCGCACAGCACGAATTTCTACTTCGGTACTCCCCGATGGGATACAAACAACAACTCTTAATGATGGAGCAAATAACTGATGTTTATGATTTATCATTTTTATCATTCCTCTAATCATTTGTTCTGCTGCATAGAAATCGGCAATTACTCCATCTTTCAATGGTCGTATTGTTCTAATATTCATATGAGTTTTCCCATGCATCTGGCGAGCTTTATGTCCTATTGCTATAAGTTTGTTTGTTCCTTGCTCAACAGCAACAATAGATGGTTCATCAACAACAATCTTATCGTTATGAATAATAATTGTATTTGCAGTACCTAAATCCATTGCTAATTCTTGTGTAAAAAATGAAAATAATCCCATCAGTTTCTTTATTATATAATTATTTTTAATGTTTAAAATGTCTTGTTCCTGTAAATGCCATTGCCATATTATTGGCATTACAATAATCTATCGATTCTTTGTCGCGAATAGAACCTCCCGGTTGAATTACTGCAAAGATTCCGGCTTTATTTGCAATCTCAACAGAGTCGGCAAATGGAAAAAATGCATCAGATGACATTACGGCACCATGTAAATCGATATTAAAATTATTTGCTTTTTCAATTGCTTGTTTAAGCGCATCAACTCTCGATGTTTGTCCTACTCCACTTGCACATAACTGTTTGTCCTTTGCTAATACAATGGTGTTTGATTTCGAATGTTTAACAATTTTATTAGCAAATAATAAATCTTCTATTTCTTTTTCGCTTAATTTGCGATTTGTAACTGTTTCTAATTTAGAATTTACTTCTATTTTAAGATCTTTATCTTGCACAATAGCGCCATTCAGCAACGATCTGTATTGAACTTTCGGTAAAATTACTTCTTTTTGAATTAATATTATTCTATTCTTCTTTTTCTTTAATATTTCTAATGCTTCGGTTTCGAATGAAGGGGCAATAATTACCTCAAAAAACAATTTATTAATTTCTTCTGCTGTAATTTTATCAAGTTTAACATTACAAATTAAAATCCCTCCAAATGCAGAAACCGGATCGCCTGCCAAGGCATCTTTCCATGCATCAATAAGATTATTGCGAGATGCAATACCACAAGCATTATTATGTTTTAAAATTGCAAATGTAGTATCAGTAAAATCCGAAATAAGATTTACTGCAGCATCAATATCAAGCAAATTATTATATGATATCTGTTTGCCATAAATTTGATCGAAAAGCTCATTAAAATTACCGTAATAATATCCTTTTTGATGAGGATTTTCTCCATATCTCAACTGAACACCATCTGAATAACTTACTTTAAATGCAGGGGCTTTAAATTCTGAATTAAAATAATTAAAAATTGCAGTGTCGTAATGCGAAGAAACATTGAATGCTTCCATAGCAAATTTCTTGCGTTCAATATGCGCTGTTGCACCGTTTCCATTTTTAAGAATCTCGATAAGCGCAGGATATTGTTTTTTCGATGATAACACTAATGTATCCTTATAATTCTTCGCAGCAGCACGAATTAAAGAAATTCCGCCAATATCAATTTTCTCGATAATATCTTCTTCACTTGCACCTGATGCTAAGGTATCTTCAAAAGGATATAAATCAACAATAATCAAATCTATTTGTGGAATATTATATTTTATCAGATCTTTTTTATCAGATTCGTTATTTCTTCGCGACAATATTCCTCCAAATATTTTAGGATGTAATGTCTTAACTCTTCCTCCTAATATCGACGGATAATCTGTTATATCTTCAACAGAAGTTACAGGAATTTCTAGTTTCTCGATATATTTTTTTGTGCCTCCTGTCGATAATATCTTAATATTCAACAAATGCAACATTTTTACTATCGGCTCTAAATTTTCTTTATCGAAAACAGAAATTAATGCCGACTTAATTATTTTCTTATTATCCATGGAAGTTGAGTTTGAAGCTATATCGCTGACAGTGTACAACTTAGTATTTTGTTAATTAATTTTAAAATATACTTATTTATAATTGTTCGAAATTAAAAATAAAACATCAAAAAAAAAACATGTATATCATATTTATTAGAAAAAATATTAACTGTATATATCACATAAAAAAAACAGCGTATATGCATGATTAATTGCACCTTAAAACACATGCAAAAAAACCAAAATTACTATTATTAACATTTTATCTGCAAAATAGAAAAACTGTCAATCAAATTTATAAGTAGTTCGGAATAATTATATCTCATTTTCAATATTTTCTAACATTCAACTCGAAATAACTTTTTATATTATACATGGAACAAAGAAACAGTTTATATACATATAAAACAACTTCAATTACACAATGTTAGTTTCTGTGCAAATTATATTTGCTTAAACTGTATTTATTACATAATTTTATCGACTAAGATATTATTATTTGATATACAATTTGATATACAATTTTATAAATAAGAACTTTGAATAAATGAATTTTATAAAAATAATAAGAGAAAGTTTCATAATTGCTTTTTCTACACTAAAAATAAATCGATTAAGAACAATACTTACTTTATTAGGAATTACAATTGGTATTTTTGCAATAATTTCTGTTCTTACTGTTGTCGATTCTTTAGAAAAAACTATACGAACCAGTCTTTCTTCTTTAGGCGACGATATTATTTATATACAAAAATGGCCATGGGCATCATCTCCCGGCAAAGAATACGAATGGTGGGAATATTTAAAAAGACCATTACCAAGTATAAAAGAATTTGATCAAATAAAAAAACGTTCTGAAAAATCAAGCGCTGTAGCTTTCTCTGTATCCGGACAACGAAATGTTCAATATCGTAATAATAATGTCGAGAATATTACTATTTGGGCAAATTCATACGAATTTGAAAAAATTAGACCCTTAGAAATTCTCTCCGGCAGATATTTCACTCGATTCGAATCGGCTAATGGAAATAACACTGCAATAATTGGCAGTAAAATTGCCTATGACTTATTTCAAGGAATAAATCCTTTAGGAAAAAAAATTACAATTCAAGGAAAAAAATTTACAATAATCGGGGTGCTTAAAAAAGAGGGGAAAAACAATCTAGTAAGTGGAGGCAGTCTAGACGAAATTGTTTTAATCCCTGTAAATTATGCGAAAAAAATATTTGATTTCAAAAAAGAAAGTGCTAATCCATTAATTATGGTTAAGGCAAAAGAAAATGTTTCAAAATCTGACTTAATGGATGAATTAAGAAGTATTTTACGATCGACAAGAACAATTAAACCCTCAGAAAAAGATAATTTTTCTTTAAATCAAGCAAATCTTATTACAAAAAGTCTAGACCAAATATTTGGAGTTATAAATTTTGCAGGATGGATTATTGGCGGATTCTCGATACTAGTAGGAGGTTTTGGAATAGCAAATATTATGTTTGTATCGGTTAAAGAAAGAACGCATATTATTGGCATACAAAAATCTTTAGGAGCAAAAAAGAAATTCATCCTTTTTCAATTTCTATTTGAATCTATTTTATTATCACTGGTAGGTGGAGCAATAGGTTTGCTGTTTATTTATTTTGGATGCTTTATTGCAAATAGTAAAATAGACATGGAAATAGTATTAACAGCAAATAATATTTTCTTAGGTTTATTTATTTCTATTATAATTGGAATAATTTCAGGCTTTGCCCCTGCTCGTTCAGCATCCAGATTAAACCCGGTTGATGCAATTAATTCGTCGTTTTAAAATAAATAATCATTTATTTATTAGATATTTATTTAAAACACAACATTTTATTATTATTCAGAATGTTTGAAAACTTACTAAACATGGTCATCCGCTCGAGCAGACATGTTGTCCGATCGTTAATAAAATAAAAAAATTATGAAAAATGATTTTAAATATTGTTTCGTTCTGAAATAGGTTTATATAAAAAAGTATAAACTAAATTCCGGACGAAACACATTGCCAAGTCGCTCGAAAAAGTCAACCGCACAAGCCAAAATTTGTCAATAAGTATGTCTTTGCCAACACTAAGAAAGATACTAACCAATTGAAAATAATGAACAAGCCCAAACCATAACAAAGGCAAAATAATGAACAAGAAAATGGAAAACAAAATTAATCAAGAAATATGTAACAAATGTAAATTGTGCATTGAAGTTTGTCCTTGCAATATCATTGGAATTAATACCAAAAACGAAGTATATTTTATTCCGGAAAGAAAATCAATTTGCTTAAATTGTGGACAATGTATGTCTGTTTGTAATACAAAAGCGATAACAATAAATGGACTTTCTTATGATAATGATTTTATTGACTTGCCTAAAAACAATATAGACTACAAAAATTTTATTGATTTTCTCGCAAATCGGCGGTCGATTAGAAATTTTAAGAATAAACCAATATCCAATGAAATAATTAATCAGATTTTGGACTCTATTTCTTATGCTCCATACGGAGCAAAACCCAAAAAAATAAATATTACAGTAATAAATAACAGAAAGATAATAGAAACTGCATTACCATATATTGCTAAGTTTTTAGATGATATTATTAAATGGGTTGAAAATCCAATTGCTTCTTTTATAATTAAAAGAAAAAAAGGGAAAGAAACTTTTAATACTATAAAAAATCATTTATACCCGATTGCAAAACTCGAAAACTATAAATTAAAATTTGGAGATAGGATTACCAGAAATGCCCCTGCAATATTAATATTCCATGCTGAAAAAGGAGCAGAAGAACATACAAATAACTCATTGATATATGCTACTTATTCAATTTTAACGGCTCATGCACTTGGATTAGGTGCAACAATAATTGGAATTGTTCCTGCTGCAATTAATAAAGTAAAAGAAATAAGAGAAGTTTTTCAGATTCCTGAAGAAAATGAAGCCATAATATCTGTAATAATTGGGTATCCAAAATATAAATATAAACGGTCAATAAAAAGAAGTATTCAAAAAATTAATTGGATTGAATAAGTTACTTTCCCTAATTGAGTAGGCATCTGACTACCAAACGGAAACCATGAAACATCTCACTTCACCGTGCGTACGGCGGTTCGCATACACGACGGTTCATTAAATAAAAAATAGTTTTAATTGTACTTCTGGCACAAGCATTGTTTAAAAATTGAGAATGATAAAGCCAAGGAATAAACCTTCGAAGTTGAATAATGCTGAAATAATTACAATTTTAATTACCTTTCATTTAGGTCGATTTAGAAATCTTAAACATTTCTATATCAATTATGTGCAAAAGCATCTAACAAAAGAGTTTCCACAAACAATATCCTATAACAGGTTTGTAAAATTGCAACAAAAATCTCTTCTTCCAACGACTCTTTTTTAAAGTTTCTCAACTTGAAAATAGTACAGGCATATCATTTGTAGATTTCACACCTATAAGGGTTTGCAAGAATAAAAAAATATTTAATCATAAAGTTTTTGAAGGGATAGCAGCACGAGGTAAATCAACCATGGGATATTTCTCTGGATTCAAATTACACATAGCAGTCAATAATATGGGAGAAATTATTAATTTTGTAATTACCCTGGGAATATTGATGACAGACAAGCTTTAAAAGATGAAAACTCTCTTAAAAAAGTTACCGGAAAGTTATTTGCTGATAAAAGATATGTGTCTCAGAAACTACCTAAGGCACTGTCTGTTGACGAAATACAGCTCGTTACCGGTATTAGGAATAATACAAAAAATCAATTAATAACTATGTTTGAAAGTTAATCGCTTCGAAAATGTCCAAATTACGCATAGCCAAACCATTAAAACTTGCACATTTACGAAATACTGCCATTAGTTATTAAATATCTTATTAAACTTATTCCAGTAATCAATATGAAATTGAAAACTCTTATTGTTTTCTAATATTTCCTTCCCCGAAATTCTTGCTGTGTTTGGCGATTGCTTATATTTTTTGTTGTTATATAAAAATGATGCTTCAGGATGAAATTGAACTCCTAAAACGTTTGGGTATTTTTTGTGAGCAACAGCTTCAATAATTTTCTCGTCTAATGAGCTTGCAATAACATAGAGTCCTTTACCTGTTTTGCTTACAGCCTGATGATGATTACTGTATACTGTTGGTGTAAAGTTCTTGTCTAAAGAATTATTAGTAAATTTATTTTCTATGATTTTAATTTTATGAAAATTGCCACTAAAATAATTTGGGTCTTGCAGTATTGATTTGTAGTAATTACGGTGTTGCTGATTTATTTCTAGTTTAACAATATCTTGAGCATATATTGTGTTATATATTTCCGAAGGTATATCTTGATACATTATACCACCGGTTCCGATATTCATAGATTGCATTCCTAAGCAAAAACCGTATATTCCATAGTTTAGATTGGTTTCTAATAAGGGAGTATAATTTGTATTTGCATAATTCCCTAATAAATGATATATAAACGATAATTCAAAATAGTGTCGATAAGGGTCTGTAACATTTGTAAGTAAATGTAATTTTTTATTATAAGTAATTGGTGGAATATCCGGTCCTCCAAAGAAAATTATTGCTTCTGAATTTTCAAAAAGTCTTTTAAAATCATCGCTGCAATCATTTTCTGTATAAAGTATTGCAGGAAATAATGTATCGCTTATTTTCTGAAGCGAATAATTAGAATATTGTTTGTTTTTAAGATATTTAATCGATTTCGAATAATCATATTGTTCATCTTTATGATATACTCCTACAATTTCAAGATTCGAAATTTTAATGATGTTCTTTTGTATAAGATTTTCAATAATTTGAATATTGTAAACAGTTGGGTGTGTTAATATTACCCGATTACTAATCTTATTGCCAATATTATTGCCAGAATAACTTTGTGCCGATAAAGTGCTACAGAATAATGATAGGGCAAAAATAAAAAGAATATGTTTTTTCATTTTAATTATTTTTTTTAGAACACTAAAATAGTAAAATTTAGATATTGTTATTAATAATAATTCTATAATATTAATTATTATTATTTTTGTTATTGCCAAACTAAGTATTTGTGATTAACATAGGTTAATAAATAGAAATAAAATTATAATTAAGTTTGTGATTATTAAAAAAAAAACATTTCTTTGTACTGTAAAACAAAAATAGTCAGTTATACTAATGTTGTAAGTTATGCAAATAAATAATACAAAGGATAAAATTTTAACTGTAGCTGAAAAATTGTTCGCTCGATTTGGATTTCATAAAACTTCGATGGACGAAATTGCTAAAATGGCAAGAAAAGCAAAAGGTTCTTTATATTATCATTTTGCTAGTAAAGAAGATTTGTTTAAAGAAGTAGTATCTAAAGAAGTAATAGATTTAAAAAGTCACTTATCAATTGTTGTTAATGATTCTGATTTAAAAGCTTCGGAAAAATTAAAAAAATATTTGATTGTAAGGATGTCGATTTTAAATACTGCTTCAAATTATCATGAAACATTAAAAGCCGATTTTTTTGAACATTTTTATTTTATCGATGATTTAAGAAATGAATTAGAAGAATGGGAGAAAACAAATATTAAAAAGATAGTACTGCAAGGTGTTGATAAAGGTGATTTTGGTAATTTTGGTAATATTGATGTTTTGTTAGACGTTTTTATAATGGCAATGAAAGGACTTGAGATACCTTTCTTTTTGCAAAATAAATATGAAAAATATTCTCCTTACTTCGAAAATTTGATGCAGATATTTACTAGAGGATTAGCTGTGTAATTTTTTTGATTTAGATTAATAAAAAAACTTTAATAAACTAATTAATTAAGCGATATGAGTTTGGTAATTAAAGAAATATCGACAAAGAAAGAACTAAACAAATTTATAAAATTTGCCGACAAATTATATTCGCAGAACAAATACTATATACCTGCATTGCATATTGAAGAGTTTAAAACTCTTTCGTATAAGAAAAATACTGCTTTTGAATTTTGTAAAGCAAAATATTGGCTTGCAATTAAAGACAAAAAAATAGTTGGACGAATAGCAGGAATTATAAATTTTAAATACAATGAAAGTCGTAATACAAATTACGCAAGATTCGGATGGTTAGAATTCGAAAAGGATAAGGATGTATTACGGTTGTTATTACAAACTGTTGAAAATTGGGCCAAAGAAGAAAAAATGGATTATATACATGGGCCACTTGGATTTACTTCTTTTGATGCATCGGGAATACTTATAGAGGGTTTTAACGAACTGCCAACTTCTTTCGGACATTATAATTATTCTTATTATCCTGAATTTATCGAAAATAATGGATATAAGAAAGATGTTGACTGGATTGAGTTTCTTGTTAAAATGCCGAAAGAAGTTCCCGGTAAAATAATTAAAGGCTCAGAACTAGTTCAAAAACGATATAATTTGCATCAACTCGAAGTAAAAAAATCAAAAGATATTTCGAAATATGCCGATGAATTATTTAATATTCTTAACGAATCGTATACAGATTTGTATGCTTTTACAGAACTAACAACAAAACAAATAGATAGTCTGAAAAAACATTTCTTATCTTTTATCAATCACAATTATATTTCAATTGTACTCGATAATAAAGATAAACTTATTGCTTTTGGTATATCAATTCCATCAATGTCTAAAGCTTTAAAAAATTCGAAGGGGAAATTATTTCCTTTTGGATATTTTAGAATATGGCAAGCTTTACGTAAGAACGATACAGCCGATTTGTTGCTTCTTGGAGTAAAGCCTGAATATCAAAATAAAGGAGTGCATGCAATTGTTTTCGAAAAAATAGGAAAAACTTTTATAAATAATAAAATTAAATATCTTGAAACAACTCGTGAGCTTGAAAATAATAATAAGATAACGCAATTGTGGTCTAATTACGAATTCAGACAACACAAAAGAGCAAGATGTTATATTAAAAAAATATAGCTATGAATAAATTTAATAAACTGTTGAAAAATACTAATATTAGTAAAGGTTTAATAAAAAAATACAATATTTTGATTCCAAAAATAAAAAGACGAGAGAAAACAATTGTAATTAAACCTAAATTTAAAGATCAGGTTGTTGTAATTACTGGAGCTTCATCAGGAATTGGCAGGGCTTGTGCAATGGAGTTTGCAAATAATGGTGCGAAAATTGTTCTTGCTGCACGCAGGAAAAACGAATTGCAAAAAATTGAAAGAGAACTAAAAAATAGAGGATGCGAAGCAATATCGGTAATAACTGATGTTAAGAATATTGACGATTGTAAAAATTTAATTGATAAAACTGTTGAAAAATATGGAAAAATTGATGTATTAATCAATAATGCAGGCATTTCGATGAGAGCTAATTTTGAAGAGTTGGATTTATCTGTTATAAAAAATTTAATGGATACAAATTTTTACGGTACTGTTTACTGTACTAAATTTGCATTGCCTTATTTATTAAAACAAAAAGGAACTGTTATTGGTATTTCATCAATAACAGGGCTTACACCTTTGCCCGGGAGAACGGGCTACAGCGCTTCGAAACATGCTATGGATGGTTTTTTGAACACTTTACGTTTAGAAAATATGAAGAAAAAGCTTAATGTTTTGATTGTTCATCCCGGATTTACAAGTTCGAATATCAGGAATATGGCACTTGATAAAAACGGTCAGGCTCAAAAAGAAACTCCAAGAGATGAAGAAAAAATGATGTCTTCTGAAAAAGTAGCACAAATTATAGCAAAGGCTACATTGAAACGCGAACGCGATTTAATTTTAACTCCGCAAGGAAAATTAGTAGTTTGGTTACATAGAAATTTTCCGGGAATAACCGACAGGATAATTATACACGAAATGTCAAAAGAAGCAAATTCTCCATTTTAAAACGTGTAAAAATAAACGATTATAATATGGATGTTCATTGCACAAGTAAGGGTAAGTAAAAATTAAACACAAGTATAAATAGTTAACATATAACCAGTTATTAAATTACGAACAAATGAAAAAAAAATCCGAATATATTTTAGTTAATCTACTAGGTTGGAAAATTGCAGGAGAATTTCCAAATATAAAAAGAAGCATTGTTATTTTTGCCCCACATACAAGTTATTGGGATGGTTTTTATGGCAAACTATATTGCATGTATATTGGTGTTAATTATAAATTCCTATCAAAAAAAGAATTTTTTAAATTTCCTTTAAATTTATTTTTTAAAGCTTTTGGCTCTATTCCTGTCTATAAAAATAAAGACTATATAAATCAGATTGTCGAATTATTTAATAATTACAAAGAGTTACATATAGTATTATCCCCCGAAGGGCAGTTGGCGAAAACTACCCATTGGAAAAAAGGATTTTATTATATGGCAAAAAAAGCAAACATCCCAATTGTAGTTGCTTATATAGATTATAAGAAAAAAGAATTAGGTGTAAAAGGTGTAATAACCGAAATAAATGATATAAAACAGACAATGTTTGAAATAAATGAAATGTATAAAGATGTAAATGCTAAATATCCGGGGGAATTTGCTATGGATAGAAGGTTTAAATAAATTTCGTTTCCATAATAATTTGATAAAAAAACAATAAGAAAATATGAAAAAATTTCCTAAGATAACATCTACACAATCGGTTGCGAATTTAATAGAAGAAATGAACGATGTTATGGGCGAAGGTAAAAAAATTCCTGACGAACAAGCCAAAATCGAGCAACTATGGTTTTTGCTCGACGGCGGTCAGGATATTATGTCGCAATTGGTAACCGATGATTTAGATGAGGGGATAATTCAATCTAAATTTGCATCTTCCGACAGCAAATATACGTATGAATTTGTGGAATATATGAACAAATATATAAAAGAAAATTCAACTGATGATGCAACTGATGATGCAAATATTATTTAACCGGTATGCCTTCGGTATATGTAACATTAAATGATTCGTTAATCCGCAGTCAATTTAGCAGTTTATCAATAGCTATTTTATTAGTGGTTTTAATTGTATCACTGATGTTGCGTTCTTTATCAAAAGGAATATATGCCGCAATACCAATTGTAGCTACTATTATTATTTTATTTGGCTTTATGGGTCTCGCAAGCATAACATTAGATATAGCAACTGTACTCGTGGCAAGTGTGGCTCTCGGTATGGGTATCGATTATTCAATTCATATAATAACTCATTTTTCCAGAAAATTTGATGAAGTTAAAAATTTAAACGAGGCAATAAAAGATAGTATAATGATTAGTGGCAAGGCTATTATTATAAATGTATTATCGGTAGCTGCAGGCTTTCTTGTATTAACATTTTCGCATATTGTTCCAATACAAAATTTTGGTTTACTTGTTGCATTATCAATGCTTGGAGCAGGAGTTGGAGCATTAACTCTTTTGCCGGTTATTTTAATTCTTGCAAACAGAGCAAAAGGACAGCTATATAGAAGTTTAGATAATGGTTTACAATTCATTAAGAAGTCATCTAATTAGAATCTGTACAGAAAGTCTGTATTTCTAAAAATCAATCAGTGGGATGTTAAAAATCAGACAATTAAGTTTTTGTGTTTTTTCTTAGCTGATTTTATGGATAAACACTAATTAAGAACAAGTATTCTTATGAAGAATATATTATTTAAAATAAAAATAAAATTAAATTAAGATAATGAAAGTAATCGATATAGAACAGATAATAAAGAATAGCGATTCAAAACTTTTGAAAAGCTTTCCGAATTTTGTTATTAAGATTATTGCTAAAATAATTAAACAGAATGAATTAAATAAACTTGTGAATGATTGCTCAGATTATGAAGGTGTTGAGTTTTTAACAAAAGTTGTTGATAACTTAGATATTAAAATAGAAATAGATGGAATAGAAAATCTTCCGGAAAACGGAAAATGTTTTTTTGTTGCTAATCATCCTTTTGGTTTAATAGACGGATTAATAATTACGAGTACTGTTGGTAAAAAATATGGGCGATTGAAAGCTATTGGTAATGACTCATTTATGCATATCCCAAATTTGAAACCAATAATTTCAAATGTTAATGTATTCGGTGTAAATTCAAGAGAATATATTTTAGAATTAGAAAAGATTTTTTCTAGCGATTTCCCTATAACACATTTCCCTTTTGGAATAGTATCAAGAGTGCATAAAGGCAAAATTCGGGATAAATTTTGGAATAAAAGTTTTATAAAAAAGGCTATTTCAAATAAAAGAAATGTTGTTCCTATCAGATTTTATGGAAAAAATTCAAACTTATTTTATGCGATATATATATTCCGACAAATTTTTAGAATAAAGACAAATATAGAGTTAGTGCTTTTGCCTCGTGAATTATTTAGAAAAAAAGGCAAGACAATTAAAGTTAAAATAACTAAACCTATATCTTATAAAGAATTTGACAATAAATTATCATACTATGATTGGGCACAGAAGGTACGTTCAATTGTGTATGATTTATAAAATAGTTAAAAAAATTATTAATATTTAAATTTAGTACAATATGAAAAAATTAAAATTATCAGTATTAGTAAGTGCATTATTTCTAATAGTAGGATTTAATGCAAATACACAAGATGCAAATACTATTTTAAAGAATGTGACAATGTAATGTATTCCCCAAAAGATATGACAGGGAAAACAAAAATTAAATTAATCGATAAAGCAGGAAAAGAAAAAACCAGAGAAGCAAATATTATTCAGAAAGGAACAGATAAACGTATTTTTCGATTTACTGCACCTTCATCGCAAGTAGGAATTGCAGTTTTATCTCTGCCAAACGATGTAATGTATTTATATATGCCGGCTTTTAGTAAAGAACGTAGAATATCATCATCGGTAAAAAATCTGAGTACTCAAAAGTTATAATGAAAGTTAATAAAACAAATTTTTATCCTGTTTCAGCTGAGTTTTATGATAAAGGAAATAAAAAAATTAAAGAAGGAAAATCTGTTTATGTAAAAATTGGCAATTACTGGAATACACAAGAAATGACTATGACAGATTTAAAGAAAAGGCATACAACTATAATGACTATGTCAGACGTAAAATACGACACTAGTATAAGCGATTACGAATTTACTGTAAGAAAATTAAAACAATAATAGGGTTAACACAGCTTTCGGGGAGTAAATTATTTGATTTTGTTCTTCCATTAAATCTTATAAATTCTCCCTAAAGCTTTAATTTTAATAAATATGAAAAAACAAGTTTCATTAGTATTGTCAAGTGGCGGTGCACGAGGAATAGCACATATTGGAGTTATTGAAGAGCTTGAAAATCAAGGTTTCGAAATAAAATCAATAGCCGGAACATCTATGGGGGCTCTGGTGGGCGGAATGTATGCTACCGGAAAACTTGATGTTTATAAAAAATGGATGTGTTCTTTAGACAAAATGGATGTTTTTAATCTGATTGATTTTACCCTAAGCTTAAATGGCTTAATAAAAGGTGAAAAAATCCTTAGGGAAATGAAGAAGATGATTCCTGACAGAAAAATTGAAGATCTTTCCATTCCATACTCAGCTATTGCAACTGATATTGTTAATGGTAAAGAAGTGGTTTTTGAAAGTGGGAGTTTGTACGATGCCATTAGAGCTTCTATATCTATTCCAACTGTTTTTAAACCGTTTAAAAAAAATGGAATGCAATTGGTTGATGGGGGCGTGCTTAATCCAATACCTATTAATCATATAAAACGACACGATAATGATATATTAATTGTAGTAAATGTTGGTGCGGATAAAACATGGACTCCGTCGCATGTCGAAGAAAGTTTGTCTGAAATTGATAAAAAGCATAATAAATATTTAACAAAAATACACGAAACAATTAATAATATAATTCCAAAAAACAATACCGACAAATTAGGTTATTATAATTTGTTAAATAAAACAACAAGTTTAATGCTTCAAAAGATATCGGAATTTACATTAGAAAAATACAAGCCTGATATTCTTATCGAAATTTCAAAAACTGCTTTTGGTACCTATGACTTTTATAAAGCAAATGAAATAATTGATGTAGGTAAAAATGCTGCAATACAAGCTATTACCAAATTTAATGCAACTAAATAAGATAAAAATAAACTAATTATGAAATATCCATGCACTATCGTACATACAAAGGGATGATTATAACATGGTTGTTCCATCGGAAATTAAAAACTAATATCAGTTTTTGACGACTGTTAAATGAAAGATAATCAGCTATATAGAATTATAAACAGATGAAACAAACAATATCATTAGTTCTTTCAGGAGGAGCTGCAAGAGGAATGGCACATATTGGAGTTATTGAAGAGCTTGAAAAACAAGGCTTTGAAATAAAATCAATTGCAGGAAATTCAATGGGTGCTTTTATTGCCGCAATGTATGCAATGGATAAATTGCAGGAATATAAAAATTGGATTGTAACACTAGATAAAAAGGATGTATTCAAGTTAGTTGATTTTACCATTAGTTCACAAGGTTTTGTGAAAGGCGACAAAGTGTTTAATAAAATGAAAACATTTATTCCGGATGTAAATATAGAAGATTTAAAAATACCTTATGCTGCAGTTGCCACAGATATTACAAATATGAAAGAAGTTGTATTTACAAAAGGTAGTATATATGATGCCGTAAGGGCTTCAGTTGCAATACCCACAATTTTTACACCTGCTAAAAAAGGCAATGATATGTTAGTTGACGGAGGTGTTGTTAATCCTATTCCATTAAATCGTGTTAAGCGAATAAAGGGAGATATTTTAGTTGCTTCTTTTGTAAATGCAAGTGTCCCTTATAATAAGCCGGCGTTAAACAAAGAAGATGAAAAAAGAAAAAACTCTGCTTATAAGCAAAAAGTCAAAGAATTTAAAAATAAACTTCATGAAATAATACCTAAAAATAATCATGAAAAACTAAATTATTTCAAATTGATAAATAAATCTACTTCCATGCTAACACAAAGTTTAGCTGTTATGAATATAGAGAAATATAAACCGGATCTGCTTATAAATATTTCACGTGATTCTTGCGGAATTTTCGATTTCTTTAAAGCTGAAGAAATGATAGAAATAGGCAGACTGACTGCAAAAAATAGTATTAACAATTATAAGACCAAGCTTCTATGATCCAAACAGAAAATAGAATAGCAATAACAGGAGAAAGCATCGAGAATATTTACAAACATCTTTATCGGCATAAAGAATATTTGAACAGGTAAACTCACAAATTATTGGTTTGATAAAAACTAAAATTAAAAATTGACAATTATTATTAAAAGATTAAATATAGCGGGATTTGAAGATAATAAAGACGCTTTTTCTGATTTAGAAGAAAAATTAAGAACAATACCTTGCGATGATTTTATTATGGGGTACCTAGATTTGTGCGGTGCTGTTTATTACGAATCAAAATCATATAAGGCTGCTATAACTATTTAGGGGGAATTTATGAACACTTATTTAACATATCTAATATGCCTGTTATCAGGCTATTTAACAGGGTCGGTACTGTTTGTCTATGTTATTACAAAGCTTGTAAAAGGTGAAGATATCCGAGATTTAGGCAATAATAGGGCATGCTTATCCTTTGTTTTTTAATCTTAAAGGACGACATGCTGCCGGAACATTAATGGGAATATATTTGTTTTTTTATTACTTATGAATTACTTATTGCTTTAATTATTATTCCATTGATAGTTTTTTCTCTGATTAAAAAAGACCATGGTTTTTGGTCGCCTCTCGGAATAATCACTTTTAGCACTGTTGCTTGTTTGTTTTTAAATCACACAACAGATGTGAAAATTGTTGTTTGGGCAACAGGCATTGTCGGATTATATTTTAACAGAATTTTTTTCCTATAAGAGTAAAAACACTATTACAAAAAGATGATGAATAATAACAAAATAAATAGCTAAATATTTACCAAATACAAAAACACAAACAGATGAAACAATCAGTATCATTAGTATTATCTGGTGGAGGGGCAAGAGGAATTGCTCACATTGGAGTAATTGAAGAACTGGAAAAACAAGGTTATGAAATTAAATCTATTTCAGGCACTTCTATGGGTGCTTTGGTTGGTGGCATTTATGCTACTGGAAAAATGCAAGAATATAAAAACTGGATGTACACATTAAACAAATTAGAAGTCTTCAATCTTGTTGATTTTAATATTGGTATCCAAGGACTTGTTAAAGGAGATAGGGTATTTAATAAAATGAAAGAATTTATTCCTGATAGGAATATTGAAGACTTAGAAATACCTTATGCTGCCGTAGCCGCTGATATTATTAATAACAAAGAAGTAGTGTTTACAGAGGGAAGTATTTATAATGCCATTAGAGCATCCGTCGCAATTCCTACAGTATTTACGCCTGTTAAAACAGATGAAGGATTATTGGTAGATGGAGGAATTATAAATAATATCCCTGTTAACCGTGTAAAAAGAACCCCTGATGACATTTTAGTTGTTGTAAATGTTAGTGCACATATTCCTGTTTATAAACCTGAGATAACTAAAAAAGAACGCGACCTTAAAGAGTCAATCTATCAAAAGAAGATAAATGAATTCAGAAATCAGTTGCAAAAAATCAACCCCTTAAATAATGATAAAAAAATTGGTTATTTCGACCTAATTAATAAAACCATTAACCTAATGATTTATCATAATGCCTATTTGTCATTTGAACAACATTCTCCGGATATAATGATTGAGGTGTCTCATAATTCTTGCGGTACTATGGATTTTTACAAAGCCGAAGAAATGGTAGAAATAGGACGATATGCCGCCATAAAAAGTCTTAAAGAGTATAATAAGAAATTGGTATAAAAACTGTAATTTTCAATTAAAAATTACCTCAATAAAGTAAATAGATGAAATATAAAATATCACTAATAAATGCCCTGTTTCTTCTATTAGGGATGGGAGTATTACAGGCACAAAATGTAGAGCCGTCTCATAAAAATTCTACCACAATAAAAATTATAAAAGACATAAATCTTAATATTTATCCAAACTCAACATCTAAAGACACTTCCTTGCTACTTAATTTAGATAATGAAAACACAAAACCGAATAATACAAAGAAAAAAGTATCATTAGTATTATCCGGTGGAGGGGCAAGAGGAATTGCACACATAGGAGTAATTGAAGAACTGGAAAAACAAGGCTATGAAATTGTTTCAATATCAGGAACATCTATGGGATCTCTTGTAGGTGCGGTTTATTCACTCGGGAAAATGGAAGAATTTAAAAACTGGATATACACTATGGATAAATTAGACGTCTTTAAATTTATTGACTTTACACTTAGTTCACAAGGATTAGTGAAGGGGGATAGAGTTTTTAATAAAATAAAAGAATTTATTCCTGATAAAAATATTGAAGACTTAAAAATTAATTATTCAGCCACAGCCACAGATATTACAAATAAGAAAGAAGTAGTTTTTACAAAAGGAAGTATTTATGAGGCAGTAAGAGCTTCTGTTGCAATACCTACCGTGTTTACCCCTGTAAAAATGGGAAACTCCCTGCTTGTAGATGGAGGCATTATCAATAATGTCCCTATTAATCATGTTAAAAGAAGCAAAAATGACATATTGGTTGTAGTACATGTTAACGCTGATATTCCCGCACGCAAACCGTTTATTTCTGAAAATGAAGAAGATATAAGACAATCATCACATCTCGAAAAGATTAAAAAATTTAATGCTGAATTAATTAAATCTAATCCGAAATTTAAAAATAAAGAATTAGGATATTTTAAACTTATTAATGAAACAATTGGTTTACTAACTTGTCAAATATCTAAAATGATGATAGAAAGATACCCTCCCGATATCTTAATAAATATATCTCGGGAATCATGTAATATTTTTGATTTTTACAAAGCGGAAGAATTGGTTGAAATTGGCAGACATGCTGCTATTCAAAGCATTAACGAATATAAAAATAGAGTAGATTAATATTAAAAACTATAATTTAATAACTCAAAATATTGAGTATTCAAAAAAAACTAATAAGCAGACAAAAACTAATTTTTCGACAATACAAAAAGAATTTAATGCTAATTTAAAGATGTTTAAGGATAAGATTAAAATGTTAGAATTAAATGAAATAATATCCGAAGAATGAAAAAAGAAACAACAAATTATTCCTATTATTTTAATAGTCTCAAGCAATCTCCAATCTTCTCCGAAGTAGATGATAATGTTTTACATGAAATTTTAAAAATGTTTCATAGTAAAAAATATCTAAAAGATAATTATCCGCTAACATCTGAATCAACCATGTATAATATTTATGTGATAATTTCCGGAAGAGTGGAAATATCAGTAATGAATTTTGATACGGACAGGGAATATATAATTGACATTCTTGGACCGGGAGATTTCTATGATGTAATTTGTTTACTTGACAAAAAAGAACATGATATTATTGCCACTGCATTGGATGATTTAGAGTTATTAGTAGCTCCTATTGAAGCGGCAAGGAAATGGCTCTATATACATCCTAGTTTTAATAAAGCACTGCTTCCTTACCTTGGGAAGCAACTACGACATTTTGAAGAATCAGCTTCTGACTTAGTACTTTATGACACATGGACAAGATTAGTTAAATTAATATTAAGAAATACCGACAGACATACAGGAAAGATATCTCTGATTAATGATCTTTCGCATGAACAGATTGCTAAAATGATTGGCAGTGTCCGAAATGTTGTCAACCGCCATTTTCAAGATTTAAAAAGCAGTCAACTGCTATCGGTTAAAAGAAAAAGTCTTGAAATTAATAATATTCAAAAATTGGTAGAAGAATTTAAAAACAGGAATTCTTTTCTTCCATAATTGCAAACTTGTCATACTTAAACCATTATTGTCTTTATCCACATTTTAGAAGTGTCAATAAAGTTTTTTTTGAATAAATTCTTGTTGTGCAACTTAAGTGGAAGTTTGTGATATCAACCTACTTTATTTTTGTATTATAATAAATAGATATGAATAGAAGCAATAAGTTAACAAAAACAGATAAAAAAGAAATAAAAATAGCAAAAGCTTTAATAACCTGAGTTCTATATAAGAAAAACCCTATTTTGCTTGTAAAAAACAAGAATTATTATTACAATAAAGTATTGAAACCTAAATATTTAATATAAATAATAATGTAAATTTAGTTGATTTTTTTTATTTAACAGATGAATTCTGCAAAGAATTTAATTAATCATGAGGGGGACACCATATTGAAAAAGAAAGTAGTTTAAAGCGAAGGAATAAACCTTCGAAGTTGAATAATGCTGAAGTAATTACAATTTTAATTGCCTTCAATTTAGGTGGTTTTAGAAATCTTAAACATTTCTATATCAATTATGAGCAAAAACAAATAAATTTATTATAACCAAAGGAATAAGCAAAGAAGGTTCGCCTGTTTTATTAAGATTTATCACAAACATCGCCCAAAGATTTGGAGTTCAAATAGGAGAAAAAGCAGCCGCACAAGTAATACCAATAATTGGAGCTGCCGGCAAGGCTTTAATTAATACAATGTTTATCGACCATTTTCAAAATATGGCAAAATGATATTTTATAATAAAAAACTTGGAAAGAAAATATGATGCGGAATTTATTAAACAATCATATAATGAATTATCGAAATAAAAATGATAATGGCAAGTTAAAAACGCAACTGAGAATTCAAGACAGAGATAAAAAACGAAATGAAAGAGAAGTAAGTATAGAATATAATGAAAGTAAATCAAAATATTGAAAAAAAAAGATTAATATATTCAGAAATTATAAAATTAAAAAAATGAGTAAACTAGTAAATGAACTAAAACAGGAACATCAGGAAATTACTGCTATCCTTCGTGAATTACAAAAATAGGTGCTTCGTCAACTAAAGGTGTGGAGTTGTTAATACAATCTAAAACTTCATTGTTATCCCATTTAACAAAAGAAGATAAACAATTATACCCCCCTTTGCATGAAAAAGCACAGTTTGATTTATCTTTAAAAAGAACACTTGATACTTTTGGGGCAGAAATAGAAAAAAATAACTGAATTTATGCTTGATTTTTATCAAAAATACTCTGATATTAACAATATAAATAAAACTGAATTTGCAAAAGATATATCAACATTTATTGTTACTTTAAAAGATAGAATAATGAAAGAAGAAGTTGCTATTTATAAAGCATATGAAAAACTTAAATTATACTAATATTTAATTATTTATTTTTACGACAATTTTAAATAGGTTTTAAATAAATTTGAAAGGGCTAATGAATACTGTTAAGATATTGAATTAAATTCATTTAGCTATCATATGAAATAGTAGATATGAATAGCCAGCCACGAACATGCAATATAGCAAAAAACGGCAAGATGCTTATTTAAAGCGGTTTAATCCGTTCAAATTTCATTTTAATTTGACAGGAAATCGTTCGCAATCCGCTTAATGCCCTATTGCTATCCGATAGAAGCTAAAGAAGAAATTATTTGAGCTCTGTTTTAATAAACACATTTATATAATATAAATCAGTTAAATTATGGAAAAAGGAATTATTCTTGGAAACAATATTTTAGATGTAGTTTTTGTGGCATGGTTTATTGCTCAATTTTATAAAGTTATTGTTAGTATTATCATTGATAAAAAATTAAATATAAAACGTTTCTGGGAAACGGGAGGCATGCCCAGTTCCCATTCATCAACGGTAAGTGCTTTGACCACTTCGATTGGAATTGTTTATGGAACGGGAACACCACTTTTTGCAGTTAGTATTGTATTTGCTATCATTGTATTACATGATGCGGCAGGGATTAGAAGAGCTGCCGGGAAACAGGCGAGTGTGTTAAACCGTTTGGGAACTTCTTTAAGTAAGTTTTTTGATGAACGTTTTAGTGATGAGCAGTTAAAAGAATTGTTAGGACATACTCCAGTGGAAGTATTAGTAGGCACTATTGTAGGTATTGCAGTAGCCTTTATATTAAAATTTCACTTGGTTTCCTAAACTTTGCCTATATACGTAATAATGTATGGACAAGGCATATATAAAGATTAATTGTGTATCATTATCCCTTATATTTGATCAATATTATTTTTAAAATAAATTTTGCTTGTGCAACTTAGGTGGCAGTTAATGATATAAATCCACTTTATCTTTGTACTATAATTTATTTTAATGAATCATTTATAAATTACTTAAAATGAAAACAAAGGAAATATTTTTTCAAAAAGCAGTTGAAACTATTATTTTCAACAAACATCTCAGACCTATTGCTGCCAAGCAATTAGACAATTATGTGTTTAATAAATTCTCGAAAGATATCGGTTTTGCATCGTATGATGAAAGGATGATAAGATATCAGTTTTATTCTGCTATACTAAACATTGCTGAAAAGAACTTAGAAAAAGGATATTATTCTAAAGTCGGAATGAAAAAGATGATTCATTCTCTAACAGGAAACAAATTTGTAATGAAATCAGATGATAAAATCGGAAACATACAAATTGACTATAAATTAAAATACGGAGAATATCCTCCAGGGTTTATTGTCCTATCTCCTTCACAGAGATGTAATTTGCAATGTACGGGCTGTTATGCGGGAAGTACCAACCAAACAGTATCGACGCTCCCATATTCTATTGTTGACAAGATAATAGGTGACGTGCATGATGTATTTGGCAGGAAGTTCGTGGTAATTAGCGGAGGAGAGCCTTTTATGTACAAAAGTAACGGTAAAACCTTATTAGATATCTTCGAAAAATATAACGATGTGTTCTTCCTAGTATATACTAACGGAACCTTAATAACACCTTCCATAGCTCAAAGGCTTTTGGAATTAGGAAATGTTACACCCGCAATATCTATAGAAGGTTATGAGCAGGAAACGGATGAGCGCAGGGGTAAAGGTGTTTATAGTAAAATAATGAAAGCTATGGAAAACCTGAGAAAAGTCGGCGTTCCGTTTGGAATTTCGGTAACAGCAACAAGCAAAAACTATGAGCTTTTACTTAATGAGAAGTTTTACGATTATTATTTTGAACAATTAGGCGCTTCATATATGTGGCAATTTCAATTAATGCCTATCGGACGTGGAAAAGAAACTTTTGACCTTGTTGTATCACCCGAAAAAAGAGTAGAGCTTTACAATGTCTGGAAAAAAGTATTAATTGAAAAAAAATATCCTGTAGCTGATTTCTGGAATAGCGGGATAATAAGTAACGGATGTATTGCTTATGGCAGGTATAATGGATATATATATATTGATTGGAATGGCAATATTATGCCTTGTGTTTTCGTGCCTTATCATGTTGATAACATATATAATTTATACAAAGAAGATAAAAATCTAGGCGATGCAATTCACTCCCAGTTTATGAAAAACGGACGTAAATGGCAACAGGATTATGAAAAAATACGCAAAAATCATTTAATGCCATGTTCGATAAGAGATCATTATAAAAACTTCAGGGAAAACATACTTACTGACGATGCAAAACCTGAAGATAAGCAAGCAGCCGAAACTTTAAAAGATTTAATTTATTTTCAGACTATGGTTAAATACGATGAAGAACTAACGGAATTAACTAAAAATATAGAGGACCCTAAATATAATGATTTGCTCCATAAAATGGAAACATAATTATTAATATTTACCCCTTGTGCATTTAGCCGGTACAATAAAGAGACATAGTTTACACTTTTCAGATTGTAATTTGTAGTAAAAAAACAAATTGCTATGCCTTGGAAAAAAATAACAACTATGGAACAAAAAATGAGATTTTTTGTTGCCAATATTTGACGATTGCAAATTACAGTTTACACCAACAGCCTATAAGTTAATTAATCAGGTTAGAAAATAAAAGAAAAAGTTATTCATTGTACAAATTAGGTGCAGTTGATGATATTAACCTGTCTTATCTTTACGTTATAATTTATTTTAATAAAGAAAATAAAATGACAACAAAAGAAAAAATCAAAAAAGGGATTATAAAAATAGCTACCGAAAGTCAAGACATTAAAAGCGACATTATCACATTTGTTGGAGATGAATTTAAAAAATCCATTGAGCTTAAAAACCAAACTTCTGAAACGATTAAGGAAATTACAAAAGACACACTTGATGGCGTTTATGAAGGTATTAGTGAGGTCAAGAAAAAGGGGCAACAATGTGCTGATAGATTAAAAGAAAAGGATGTTGAAATGGAAGATGTGCTGAAAAAATCAGCGGAAACGATGATAAATGTTGCTAAAAAGGAAGGCGAAAATGCTTTAGCTACGAGTAAACAAGTTGCTGAAAAAACAAAAGGTTTTTTTGACAATGCGTCAAACAAAGCTAAACACTCAATAGATAATATTGAAGACAAAGCAAAAGAGCAAATGGGAGATGCTCTTAAAAATCTTAATGAAACTAAAAAAGAAGCAAAAAGCAAACTTGATGCTATAAGTGATGCCCTAAAAAATTATGCTATCGAAAAAAAGGATAAAACTTCAATGGATATTTCAAATGCCTTGCATAAAACTGCTGACAAAAGTAAGGATGCTGCAACAGATTTAATGAACTTAGCAAAAAGCCATTCAAAAAAATTGACAAGTCATTCACTTAGTAAGGTATCAGACTGGTTAAAAAATCTTTCAAATAAGGTGAGCTCATAACATAATTTATTAACTTTTTAAAATAGTAAAAAAAATCAACTTATTTAATATTATCAATGGTAGCATTCACTTTTACAATGTGTCAAAATGCCGAAGAAGGTGCAAAAAAAGACCTAAATAATTTAGAAAACAAAGCTAAGAAAAAAGCAAAAAACATTGAAACGAAAACAACTGATTTAATTGAGTCAATAAATCAAAAAACAAAAACAAATTATAATTTGACCAAAGCAAAAGCAACTCTTCTAAAGTCTCAAATAGCTCTTGAAATCGACAAATCAGAGCAAAAAGCAATAAAAGAATTGGATAATGCCTTTAACTTTCTTTCGGAAGCCAAATTAATAGCTGATGAAAAAACAAAAGCAGAAATCGACTTGCTAAAAACTAAGGTAAATATTGCTAAAAAGAGTGTTGTTCAGAAAAAGGAAAACGCATTGCTGCGATCGATTGAAATATGCTGAAATTACAGCCGAAGAAGCTCTTTTGAAGGCAAAAATTATTGCTCAATCAGAAGAAACATATACTCAGGCAGAAGCTTATCTTGAAGAAGCAAATAAATGGTATATCCTTAGTAAAGATAGAAAAGCACGTAATAAAATATCATATATTTTACAAAAAGCTAAAAAAAAATCAGGAAGATCAATCTTTTCAAAAAAATAAACAATTTATAAGAAACTGTCTATTTTTCCATTTATAAGAAAACTTAAACAAAATACTAACAAATACTTTTAAATTATTTGTTAGTATTGTTTAATTAATTGATACTTTTCAATTAATACTACTGGTACTTTTTCAATTAATCTTAACAAATAGTATGAGCAACATATATAAATACAAAATTTTAAATGCAGGGAGTATTGAACCAAAAGGGTGGATAAAAGAACAATTGCACCGTGATTTAATACATGGATATATAGGTCAATACGATAAGGTTCATCCAACAGTTACCCACAATGTTTTTATCAATCAAGTTAGATTAAGTAAACGAAGATTTAGCTTGAGAAAAGAATGGTGGAGCGGAGAACATGAGGGCTATTGGAAAGATGCCATTATTCGAATGGCGTTTTTAACCAACAACAAAGAATATATTAATAAATCTAAAGGATGGATAAATGAATTAATAGAAATTACGCAAAAAAATAACTACATTGGTATATATAAAAAAGGAGAAGAAGTTGGATGTAGATTCAATCATGAAAAAGGCAATGGAGAATTATGGACTTCGAGTAGAATGCTAATGCCCCTATTGGCTTATTATGAATTTACCGGTGATAAAGATGTTTTGGAAATTACAGACAAAGCGGCAAAACTAATCATGGAACATTATAAAACCAAGAATTATTTCTCTGTAAATTCTCCAGGAGGAGGAATAAGCCATGGAATTGGCTTTTTTGAAAATCTTGAATACTTGTATCGTATTACCGGTAATAAAGAATATTTGGATTTTTCGGTTAAATTGTACGAAGACTTTAATAAAGGAAATGTTCGTGATGATGATTTGAAAACACAGAATTTACTTGCAGATGATAAGCTTTTTGAAAATCATGGTGCTCATATTGCTGAAGGTTTATTTGTGCCAGAATTTATAGCATCAATACAAAATGAGAAAAAATTAATTGAAGCCGCAAAAAATACAATTCGAAAATTGAAACTACATTTAACTCCCAGTGGAGCCATGCGATGCGATGAATGGATTAAGGGCAGGAAAGGGACAGCCGATGAACGATACGAATACTGCGGAATAACCGAAATGATTAGTCCTTTAAATAAAATTATTTCTTTTACCGGTAACCTAAAGTTAGCCGACAAAATTGAAACAATGGTATTTAATGCCGGTCAAGGAGCTCGTTTCCCCGTTTTATCTGCTGTGTCATATTTTACCTGCGATAACCGAATTCGTATAAGAAAATTCGAATTTCTTAAAAGAGAATCGTATGATGCTGCTCATTTTGCTGCTGTTTGCTGTGTTTTAAATGCCGGACGGTTAATGCCATATTACGTAGAAGGTATGTGGATGAAAACAATAAATAATGATGGAATTGTTGCTGTATTATTTGGTCCGAGCAAAATTAAAACTAATATTCGTAACACTGCAGTAGAAATTACCGAAGAAACAGATTATCCGTTTTCAGATGAAATTATCTTTACAGTTAATCCATCCAAACCTCTTAAGTTTTCATTAATAATAAGAAAGCCGCATGCCTGTAAAAATGTTGATGTTGAGTTGCCGTCTAAAGCCGAAATAACAGAAACAGATGATATTATTAGTGTTGATAAAATTTGGGAGACAGACGACAAATTACGTGTGAAATTTAATTTTGAAATACGGCGCATAAATCAGCCGGCTTCAAAAACCGTAAAAAACAAAGGCGTATATTTTAAACGGGGAGCGTTAGTTTATGCCTTAGCTTTTAATCATAAAATAAAAACTGTAAAGGAATATCAAAATAGTGGATTTCATAGATATAAGATTACAGCAAACAATACAAAGACATGGAAACTAAAACTAAATACAAACGATAAGTTTAAATTCATCTCTAATGGTAATGGCTCTTTGAAGTATCCATGGGATAAGCCTGTAGTTAAGCTGAAAGGAACATTAAGAGACAAAAATAATCAAAAAAAAAGTATTAAATTGGTACCTATGGGAAATACTATATTCCGAAGGGTTACCTTTTCCAAAGTAAATCACGAAAAATTATAAACCTAAATTATAAATATCATGAAAAAGAAAGTAAGTATTGTTATTTGCACATTTAATGAAGAAAAAACAATCGAAAATGTGGTTAGGAAATGCCGCGAGTATAATCCTGAGAGTGAGGTTATAGTTGTAGATGATGGTTCTAAAGATAAAACCGAAGAAATATTAATGGATCTTAACAAAGAAATCTCGTTTAAAAATATCAGTTTATCCGAAAACAAAGGAAAAAGCAATGCTATGGTAGTGGGAGTAGAAAATGCCCAAAACGAAGTAATCTTATTTTTTGATGCTGATGTTTCGAATATTAAAAAAGAACATTTTACGCGCCTACTAAATCCTATTATTGTTGAAGACGCTGAAGTTGATATGGTTTTAGGTATGCCTTCCGAAACTCAGATTGATTATAGAATAAATCCGTTTAAAAGCCTTACCGGTGAACGAGCATTATTAAAAAAAGATATTGAGCCAATTCTAGAAGATATACGAGATATCCGCTTTGGTGTAGAAACATATATAAATTTATATTTTCAGGCACATGGAAAAAATGTAAAATATACTCTTCTAGAAGGCTTATTACATCCAACTAAGTATGATAAAACTTCAAAAACAAAGGCAACTAAAGAGTTTATAAGCGAAGGACATGAAATAGCTGTTACTCTCTTTAAAAATTATGATCTTATTATGAAAAGAATAAATAACTCATTTGGTAAGCAAAATAAAAAAATTCAGGATTCGATTAAAAAGTTCCAAGGTGAATTAAATGATAAAATTCAGACTTTATTAAGAAATAATGGATAAAAAAAATATATATCAATCCGTATTATTCTTTTTAATAGGACTCGGACTTATATGGTTTGTATTTAGAGACACTGACATAGAACAGCTTAAGAATGAACTGTACAGGATTAGTTGGTTTTGGGTTGGTGTTTCTGTTGGATTGAATTTGTTAAGTCAGTTGATTAAGGCATATAGATGGAAAACATTATTTATACCATTGAATTATTCGCCGAAAATCTACAATTTGTTTTTGGCAATGCTTATTCTTGCTTTTACTAACCAAATTACACCTCATGGAGGAGAGATTGCACGACTAGGTGTAGTGAATAAATATGAGAGAGTTCCTTTGCCGAAATTAGTTGGAATAGCAATGGTCGAACGTTTAACCGACTTAATTGTTCTTATCCTGATTTTTATAGTTCTGTTGATTTGGCAATTTCCATTAATTCAACAAATTGTTGAATTACCACAAATTAATTTGCAAGATATTAACGTTCATGATGTACTAATTATTTCTAGTGTTGTTGTAATTTGCTTGGCAATTTTGTATTTCATAACCAGAAAATTTAAAACTAAGTTTAAGAAGATAAAAGAAGAATTACACGAAGGATTTACATCTATTTATCATATAAAAAACAAATTTCTTTATTTAACACAATCTGTTCTTATTTATGGCATTTGGTTACTTATGCTTTATGTACTCTTTCTGGCATATCCTCCAACACAGCATTTAGGCTTTACAGCAGCAGCATCCACTTTTGGATTAGCAACTTTTGCATTTTTACTGCCAATTCAGGCAGGAATGGGAGCATGGCATTATATTGTTATACAATGTCTTTTATTGTTTGGAATTGAAGCTAATGCAGGAAAAGTGTTCTCGTTAATGGCACATTCGGCTACTAATCATGTTTACCTTATTGCAGGAATAATTGCTTTAGTCTTGTTGCCTATTGTAAATAATAAAAAAATTAAATCTTGATAAATTATAAATACAAACCTTTTAAATCTTTTCAGGGAGAAAAGGTTCTTTAAAAAATGTTTTGCAGATTCTGAATAAAATGAAATATTCAAGGTTTGGTGTATAAATACTAATTAATCTTTATTGTCAAGCAGAATGCAAAAGAATTAAGTACTTTATGTTAGAAAGATTAAAATATCTTACAAAACTGATAAAATAAGAATTTCATAAACAATAAAAGAATTTATAAAAGAAAGCCAGTAGATAGGACTGACAGTATTCGAAAATTACGAACAAATAACAAAATCGATTAAAAACACAACTTTTAAAAACATAAAATTATAAATTATGAAACAAATAAATCTATTTTTTTGTTGGTACTTGCATCCTTAAGTACACAATTTGTAAAAGCTCAGGAGACTCAATTAAAAATATCGGGAAAGTTACTAACCGACCAACGTGTTTTGCTTGAATCTCCAAATGATTGGGCTTGGAACGAAAATCGTTTAACACTGAATTTTGAAAAAAAAATAACCGATAACTCTAAATTTTATAGCAAAGTATGGTTAAGAAATATAGGACTTCCAAACATTAATTCATCAGCCGATTTATATAATAAAAATATAGTCGACCCTTATAATCTTGAAGTAAGAGAAGCTTATGTTCAGTTATTTGGATTTTTAAACGAAAATCTTGATGTAAAAATAGGACGTCAAAGAATTACTTGGGGTACAGCCGATAAATTAAATCCAACCGATAACTTAAATCCGTACGATATGGAAGATGTTTTGGATTTTGGCCGTCATAGAGGTTCTGATGCTGTTAGTTTTGATTACTATTTTAATTCAGAATTTTCTTTGCAAGGAGCTTATATTCCATTTTTTCAACCTGCAAATATGCCGATAGGAATTTTTGCTAACGCTCTAACACCAGCAATGGAATTGCCTCAAGGAATGATTTTAAGAGGTTTTAATAACCAAATAGAAATGCCAAAATATAATTTAAGCGAAAGTTCAACAGCAGGTTTAAAATTTAAAGGTTTTGCTGCCGGGTTTGATTTTTCGTTAAGCTATGTATGGGGCAGAGACGGAATGCCTATAGGAATATACAATACCTTTACTCCTGTTGATGCATCAGGCGGAATAAACATAAATTCTGACTTGTCATTTTACAGAACACATATTTTCGGAGCCGATTTGGCAGGGAGTATCGGAGGTGTTGGCGTATGGGCAGAAGCAGCAGCTTTTTTACCAGAAAACAAAGTTATAATGACAAACGATTTGTCGGCCATGTATGCTTTGCCAATAGGTTCTGTAACACAAGATTCTGTAATGTTAAAGAAAGAAGCTTATGTAAAGTTTGTTTTAGGAGCTGATTACAACTTTGCCAATGGAACTTATCTTAATGTACAATATTTGCACGGTTTTATAAATGAAAGAGGAACCGATAATTTAAACGATTATTTCTTTGTTCAATTAGAGCGAAAATTTATTGACGACAAACTAAAAATAGCACCATTAACAGGTGGGTTTATCGTCTCAGACTGGAGTGATGTTGAAAATAATTATGCCTTAGTTTATGTTCCTGAAATATCGTATATGGCAACCGATAATATCGAAATACTATTGTCAGCAGCTATATTTGATGGGAAAGGCGATAATATCTTTTCAGGATTAAAAGATTATAATCTGATGATGTTTAAATTAAAATATAGCTTTTAAAAATAAATAATGGAAGAAGAAAGTATCTTGTTAAATTGCTTTTATTATGATATTTTCTTCAAAAAACATATTGTACAAAAAACCGTTCAAGAAACTTGAACGGTTTTTTTAAAGGGGTGAGAGATGGGATTCGAACCCACGACACCTGGTACCACAAACCAGTACTCTAACCAACTGAGCTACACTCACCATTTGTAATTAGGCTGCAAAGGTAAATAAGATTTTTTTATTTCAAAATAAAAAATGATATTTTTTAATCTTATTTTCCAGAGTAATTAATACATGTTTTTAAAATTAATCATTATTACAAGCTAAGTGTGTTGATTTCTGAATTGTAAATTAAGAATATTGTTTATTTTATTAAAATACGATGATTTGAATTGAAAATCTGTTACTTTTGCAATAAAATTTCACAAATTGCAATAACAATTTTTTAATATTAATGTTAATTCGAAAAAAAAAAGCAAATAATACAATAGGTTTGCAAGTGTTTAACACCTTGCGCTTCGCTACTTTTCTTGTAATATCTATAGTTTTTACAAAAATTGGATTAACAAAAGAAGAAATTGGTTTATTCGAAGTTTCTGTTTTTATTGCTAGTGCTGCTAGTTCCTTTTGGGTAACAGGATTAATTCAATCATTTATTCCATTATATAATAATAGTTCTACTTTTGGGAATAATTCTAACAATATTGATAAAAAATCACCCGAAATTTTTAATGCATATATCTTATTGCTCACTTTCAGTATTATAATTTTTATTATTGGTTTATCTGTTCAGAATAATTTTTCGGTTTTCGGACATAAAGGAAAAGTGCCATTGTTAAATGTAACCTTATGGTATTTCTTGTTAAGTAGTCCTGCTTGCTTGGTAGAATATATTTATATGTTAAGAAATCGTTCAAGTAATACAATTTTGTATGCTTATTTAACATATTCCTTACAACTTGTATTGGTTATTGTTCCCGCTTGGGCTGGTTATGGTGTTGTGTGGTCTTTGCGTGGATTAGTTTTAGTAGCAATTATCCGAAATATTTGGCTTTTTACCCTGTTGTATAATTACGCCGAATTTAAGATATCTACTAAGTTTATTAAAGAACATCTAAAATTAGCAATACCTTTAATAATAAGTGTTTTTGTTAGCGGATCGGCACAATATATCGATGGAATTGTTGTGTCAACACATTATTCTGCCGATGGGTTTGCTATATTTCGTTATGGAGCTAAAGAACTGCCTTTTGTTGTTACGCTTGCTGCCGGATTAAGTAGTACTATGCTTGCAGAATTTTCTGTTAAAAATAAAATAAACGCCACTTTAAAAGAAATAAAAAAACGTTCGCTTAGAATAATGCATATCATGTACCCTATTTCTATCATTCTTTTATTTTTTGCTAAGCCTGTATTTATTAATATGTTTTCTGTTGAGTTTACACGAAGTGCCGACGTTTTTGTTATATATCTTTTAGCAATTTTTGGTCGTTTGCTTTTTCCACATACAATTCTTATAGGTCTAAAAAAAACAAAAATTATTCTAATTGTATCAATTATTGAATTTGTTGTCAACCTAGGTTTAAGTCTTTGGCTTGTAGAGATATACGGAGTTGTTGGAGTAGCTTTGGCTACAGTTATTGTTTATGTATTTTCAAAAGCATTATTAATAGCATATAATTATTTTGCATTAAAAATAAAACCACAAGAATATATCCCTATTGGTTGGTATCTAATGTATAGCTCTGTTTTATTAATACTATTCGTTTTACTTGATCATGGAGTTATTCATGTGTAATTTTTACGACAATATTTTCGATTTTAAATAGCGGTATATAATTTGATAAATACTTATGTCTTGAAAGAAATTTTCTGCGAATTAATTTTTATAATCAGAAATGTTTAGTAAAGAACAAAAAATATTAAATATAAATTATCAATATTATTTTTTTTATTATGAATATAGGAAGATCATCAAATCCTGCATTAAGCAGTAAGGTTTTTAACGAAAAAACTTATTCTTTGAGCGAAACAGGAACAATGACACTTGAAGGAACAATTAACAAAGCTCTGATAATGCTTGTGCTTGTTATACTTGGGGCATTTTATACATGGAAAATATTCTATAATGCCGATACCACAGCAATAGGAGCGTCTTTGGTTGGTAAATGGATTGCAATAGGAGGAATTGGAGGATTTGTAATGTCGTTAATTACAATATTAAAAAAAGAATGGGCGTATTTCTCTGCTCCATTATATGCCTTGCTCGAAGGTCTATTTTTAGGTGGAATATCTGCTTTTTTTGAGAGCCAATATCCCGGTATTGTAATGCAAGCAGTTGCTTTAACTTTTGGTACTTTATTCGTATTGCTATTTGGATATAAAACCGGAGTAATTAAAGTTACACAAAAGTTTAAAGCCGGAGTAGTTGCCGCTACTGGAGCTGTTGCTTTAGTGTATTTTATATCGTTCATATTTTCTATGTTTGGCAGCCACTCTTTAATTATTAATAGCAATGGAATTATGGGAATAGGTATTAGCTTGGTGGTGGTTGTAATTGCTGCTTTAAATCTTGTTCTCGACTTCGATTTTATTGCAAAAGGCTCAGAAAATGGATTGCCTAAATATATGGAATGGTATTCTGCATTTGGCTTAATTCTTACTTTAGTATGGCTGTATATAGAATTTTTACGATTGTTAGCTAAACTATCAAGTAGAAATTAGTATGATAAAAAATAAAATTGATAGTTTATTGTAAAATATCTTTTTTATAATTACTTTTTAGTTTAAGAATGTTTATTTTATAAGAATTGGTAATTAAATAAATTTTGTATGAGTAAACTAGAAACATATTTCGATAAATTCAGAAAAAATATTGTAGGAATAGATTCAACATATATATCTCCTTTTGGAGAAATAAAAATTTTATATGCCGATTGGATTGCTAGTGGAAGATTATATAAGCCTATAGAAGATAAAATTGTGAAAGAATTCGGACCGTTTGTCGCTAATACGCACACCGAAACTAGCGAAACAGGAACAAGAATGACTCATAGTTATCATCATGCACAAGAAATAATAAAAAATCATGTAAATGCCGGACCAAATGATGTACTTATTCAGGCAGGATTTGGAATGACTTCAGTAATAAATAAGCTACAAAGAATTCTTGGTTTTAAATCGTGCGGAGTGCTAAATAATAAAATTTGTTTGCAAAAAATGGATCGTCCTGTTGTTTTTATTACTCATATGGAACATCATTCAAATCAAACATCTTGGTACGAGACTATTGCCGAAGTTGTTATCTTAGAGCCCGATAACGACATGAGAGTTAACCCTGATGAATTAAGAAAACAACTAGAAAAATATAAAGATAGAAAAATTAAAATTGGTTCTTTTACCGCAGCATCTAATGTTACCGGAATTAAACCTCCTTATTATGAATTAGCAAAAATTATGCACGAAAATAATGGTTTGTGTTTTATCGATTTTGCTGCCGCAGCTCCTTATATTAATATCGATATGCATCCCAAAGACCCAATGATGAAGTTAGACGCGATATTATTTTCGCCTCATAAATTTTTGGGTGGCCCCGGAACTGCAGGAATTATGGTTTTCGATTCAGAATTGTATAATAACGATGTGCCGGATAATCCAGGTGGAGGAACTGTTGATTGGACAAATCGTTGGGGAGAACATAAATATATCGACGATATTGAAGCTCGTGAAGATGGAGGAACTCCCGGTTTCTTACAAGCTATAAGAACAGCTCTTGCTATTGAATTGAAAGAACAAATGGGAACAAAACAAATGTCTGAAAGAGAAAAAGAAATTATTCCTCGGGCTATATCGGGATTGAAAAAAATCGAAGGAATAAAAATTCTTGCCGAGAATATTCCTGAAAGAATAGGATCAATCTCTTTTTATCACAAGAAAATACATTTTAACTTTATTGTAAAATCATTAAGCGATAGATTTGGAATACAAGTTAGAGGAGGTTGTGCTTGCGCCGGAACATACGGACATTATATGTTACATGTTAGTAAAGAAGATTCTGATAATATTACTAGCCTTATTAATAGTGGCGATTTGTCGAAAAAACCCGGATGGATTAGGTGGTCGATTCATCCTACAACAAAAGATCAAGAAATAGATTATTTTGTTAATTCTGTTAGCGAAATAGTAAACAACTATGATGAATGGATAAAAGATTATAATTATAATAAAACAAATAACGAATTCTTTCATAAAAAATTCGATTCTAAAAAATATTTCGATGTAAAAAACAGTTTTGTTCTTGATTAAACGATTTTTTCGATTAAAAACAAAAAATACTGATATATAATTTTGTATTTACTAGAACAATATGTAATTTTGCAAACTATTAATTAATTGTCAAAATATTAAAGTATAGCATAATATAAAGGAGATATAACATGAAAAAGGAAATACATCCAGAAAATTATCGATTTGTTGTTTTTAAAGATATGTCAAACGAAGTGTCGTTTATTACTAAATCAACAGCATCGTCAAATGAAACTATTAAAATGGATGACGGTAACGAATATCCATTAATTAAGGTTGAGATTTCAAATACTTCTCATCCTTTCTATACAGGAAAGATGAAACTTGTTGATACTGCCGGACGTGTAGATAAATATATGAATAAATACAAGAAACACATTAATAATAAAAGTAAATAATTTTTGATAAATAATTTATTTGGAGCTCCGATGATTCGGAGCTTTTTTTATGTAAATTTGTCATGACAATTGTAAATTTATTATTATGAATTATATTCTTTTCGACGACGATACTTGGGGCAATCTTTTACCATTAACTTTTACTCGACCTGTTGCTAAAATTAGATTCGGAATTTTAACCATATCTGAGAAATGGGAGAAATATTTGAATAAGAAAGTTTCGTTTTTGACAAAAGATTATTTGTCAAAAAAATTTCCTATAGAAATTAGTAATGATAATTTTTTTATTAATAGTTCTGTAATTCCTAATACTGAACTTGTTGAAGAAATTAATCAGTTGAAAATAAATGAGTCACTTGTTCGTAACAATGTTCTATTAGCAAAACGATTAGGGAAAAATATTACTGATTTTAATTATAAGAATTTTGATAATAATAATTCAAAAAAATACACAAAAGAAATATTTAAAATTAGTTTTCCTTGGGATATTTTTCAAAATAACGATAAAGCTATAGAGTTAGATTTTAAGATAATAACAAAAAAAAGAAAATCTCAAGCTATAAGTCAATCGAATAATATTATTTTTAAAGAAAATATTTTTATAGAAGAAGGCGCAAAAGTTGAATTTGCTACTATAAATGCAACTGATGGACCTGTATATATTGGTAACGATGCCGAGATAATGGAAGGATGCGTTGTGCGAGGCCCTTTAGCAATGTGCGAGCATTCTGTTTTAAAAATGTCGGCAAAAATATATGGAGCAACTACAATAGGTCCATATTCGAAAGTTGGAGGAGAAGTTAATAATGTTGTTATTATTGGATATTCAAGTAAAGCTCACGATGGATTTCTTGGGAATGCAGTAATTGGTGAATGGTGTAATCTTGGTGCAGATACAAATAACTCGAATCTGAAAAATAATTACGCCGAAGTGAAATTATGGAGCTATCCTGAAAATCGATTTGTAAAGACAGGTTTGCAATTCTGTGGACTTATTGTAGGCGATCATTCAAAATGCGGAATTAATACTATGTTTAATACAGGAACAGTAGTGGGTGTAAATTCAAATATTTTTGGAGAAGGATTCCCAAGAAATTTTATTCCATCGTTTTCATGGGGTGGAACAAGTGGGTTTAGCGAGTATTCTATTGGTAAAGCAATTGAAGTTGCTAGCAAAGTTATGAGCAGAAGAAATAAAAAATTTGATATTGTAGAACAAGAAATATTAGAAAAAGTGTTTGAAATAACTACAAAATACCGAAATTTCCATAAATAACATATTTAATAAGTAAAGATTATTGTCTCTCGAGAATAGATAATGTTCTAAATATTTGTTTTAATATTGGCACAGCGATTGCTTATATGAATTTGCAGTTCTTAGAGAATTGCTAGCTGACATATTGTCGTAATTAGTATAATATTTTTTAATATATAATGGGTATAAAAAGAAAGAATAAAGGAATTTTTGCAGATATTTATCTTAGTAGTGATAATGAAAATAGTGGAGAGTTTATTCCGTTAATTGCAGATGAAAACGACGAAAATTTAAATTCGGATGATGTCCCAAAAGAATTACCTATTTTACCATTAAGAAATACTGTTCTTTTCCCCGGCGTTATTTTACCAATAACAGTTGGTAGAGATAAGTCCATTCGTTTAATAAACGAGACTTATAAGAATGGTAAAATAATTGGAGCTATTGCTCAAAAAGATGTTGAAAATGATGACCCTGAAATAGGCGATTTATATAATGTGGGTACTGTAGCTCAAATAATCAAAGTGCTTGAAATGCCCGATGGTAGTACGTCTGTTATTATTCAAGGGAAACGACGATTTGCATTAGACGATATGGTACAAGTAGAACCTTATCATAAAGCTAATATTACTTTAATAAAAGATACTGAAATAAACGACAAAAATAAAGAATTCGACGCAATTGTTGGTTCGCTAAAAGATTTATCATTAAAAATAATAAAGCTATCTACTAATATACCAACAGAAACATCTTTTGCCGTTAGAAATATTGAAAATGCTAAATTTCTTGTAAATTTTATTAGTTCAAATAGCGATATAAAAATTGAAGATAAACAGAAATTACTCGAAATAAATAATCTTAAGGATAGAGCTATTCGTTTACTTGAGCATTTATCTAAAGAGATACAAATGCTAGAACTTAAAAACGATATACAGTCGCGAGTAAAAGTAGATATCGACAAGCAGCAAAGAGAATATTTGCTTCATCAACAAATGCGTACTATTCAAGACGAACTTGGAAGTAATCCGATAGATATTGAAATCGAAGAATTCAAGAAAAAAGCTAAAGATAAAAAGTGGAATAAAGAAATAGCTGAAATTTTCGATAAAGAACTTGGTAAGTTGCAAAGATTAAATCCTGCTGCCGGAGAGTATTCTGTTCAACTTAATTATTTGCAAACATTAATAGATTTGCCTTGGAACGAATTTACTAAAGATAATTTCGATTTAAAACGTGCTCAGAAAATACTCGATGAAGATCATTTTGGATTAGAGAAAGTTAAGGAAAGAATTCTTGAATATCTTGCAGTTTTAAAACTTAAAGGCGATTTAAAATCTCCTATATTGTGTTTATATGGACCTCCGGGTGTAGGAAAAACTTCGCTTGGAAAATCTATTGCTCATGCTCTCGACAGAAAATATATAAGAATGTCGTTAGGAGGTTTACACGACGAAGCAGAAATTCGTGGACACAGAAAAACCTATATCGGAGCTATGCCGGGTAGAGTAATTCAAAATCTAAAAAAAACAAAATCATCAAATCCGGTGTTTATTTTAGACGAGATAGATAAGGTAGGAAACGATTCTCATGGAGACCCTGCTTCTGCTTTACTTGAAGTGCTTGACCCTGAGCAAAATAATTCTTTTCACGATAATTATCTCGACTTGGAATACGATTTATCAAATATTATGTTTATTGCAACTGCAAATACAATAAGTACAATTAATCCTGCTTTACGCGATAGAATGGAGATGATTAATATTAGTGGTTATATTGTTGAAGAAAAAATAGAAATTGCTAAAAAACATTTAGTCCCAAAACAATTAAAAGCTCATGGATTAAAAAAGACCCAACTTAATTTTACTAAAACAGCCTTAGAATATATTATTGAGAATTATACTCGCGAATCGGGTGTTAGAACATTAGACAAAACAATTGCTAAAGTAATTAGAAATATTGCTAAGAAAATTGCTTTCGAAGAAAAATTTAACAAATCGCTAAATACGAACGATATTCGCGAAATATTAGGTTTCCCAACTGTTTTTAAAGAAATATACGAAGGGAATAAATTTGCAGGGGTTGTTACAGGTCTTGCATGGACTGCTGTTGGTGGAGAAATATTATTTGTCGAGAGTAGTTTAAGTAAAGGAAAAGGGAGATTAACATTAACCGGAAACTTAGGCGATGTGATGAAAGAATCTGCAACTTTAGCTCTTGAATTTATTAAATCGAAAGCTAATGCTTTGGAAATACCTCAAAAAATTTTCGATAATTACAATATTCATGTTCACGTTCCAGAAGGAGCCATCCCAAAAGATGGACCATCGGCAGGTGTTACAATGGTTACATCTTTGGTGTCTGCAATAACTCAGCGTAAAATAAAGAAAAACCTTGCAATGACAGGCGAAATAACTTTGCGTGGGAAAGTATTACCTGTTGGAGGAATAAAAGAAAAAATACTAGCAGCTAAACGTGCCGATATTAAAGAAATAGTGTTGTCGTCGGAAAATAAAAATGATATAGAAAAAATTAAAGATATATACCTTAAGGGATTAAAATTCCATTTTGTTGTTGATATAATGGATGTTCTTGATGTTGCTCTTTTATCACAAAAAGTTGATAAACCAATGAAATTTATATAAATCATTATAAAATAGAATGCTAAGGCTGTAGAAATATTATTCTGCAGCTTTTTTTGTGTTTGCTATTTCCAAAAAGATTAAGAATAAATGTGTAATTTGTTTGTATATTTATAGCATTAATAAAAAAAATCATTTATGCAGAAAGCAAAAAAATTTGGTGCATTTGCCGGAGTATTTACTCCTTCTATTTTAACCATTCTTGGTGTTATTATGTATATGCGATTGGGCTGGGTAGTTGGAGAAGCAGGCTTAATCGGAGCAATATTAATTATAATTGTTGCTCATGTAATATCTATTTCTACCGGACTTAGTATTTCGTCTATTGCTACCGATAAAAAAATAAAAACAGGTGGTATATATTATATGCTGTCACGAAGCTTAGGTCTGCCAATGGGTGGTGCAATAGGACTTTCTTTAGTTGTTGGAACAGCTTTAAGTATTTCGTTATATATAGTTGGTTTTTCAGAAAGCTTTCTTGCAGTAGAATCAATTCGTAATTTTTTTGGTTTAGGAATTACTATTAACGATTTTAGAATTCTTGGTTCAATAGTATTAATTGTACTAGTTGCTATAGCGTTTATTAGCACATCATTAGCAATAAGAATACAATATGTAGTATTAGCTGCTATTGCCTTGTCTCTTATTTCTATTTTTGTTGGTTTTTTTGTTAATCAAGCTTATGTTCCCGAAAATATTGTATTGTTACCTGTACGAGATGGATTGCCATTAGAATATGTATTTTCTATTTATTTTCCTGCTGTTACAGGTTTTACTGCCGGAGTGGCAATGTCGGGAGACCTTAAGAATCCTAAAAAAGATATTCCAAAAGGAACTTTATTGGCTGTTATTACAGGTTTTGTTGTTTATGTTTTGCTTTCAGTAGGCTTTGCTTTTTTTGTAAATCGCGATTTATTAATTAACGATAGTAATTTCTTAATGCAAGTAGCTTGGTTTCCTCCACTTGTAATAGCAGGAATATGGGGAGCAACATTATCGTCTGCATTAGGCGGAATACTGGGAGCCCCAAGAATATTACAAGCAATAGCGAAAGATAAAATTGTTCCTAAAATATTATCAATAGGATATGGTAAAAATAATGAACCAAGAAATGCATTAATACTAATATTTTTAATTGCCGAAGGAGGAATATTAATTGGCGATTTAAATATAATAGCCGGAGTTGTTTCTATGTTTTTTCTTGCATCGTATGGGTTTATAAATATTTCGTATTCCTTAGAAAGTTGGGCAAGTGTCGATTTTCGACCAAGTTTTAGAATTCCCAGGTATATCGGAATAATTGGTTTTGTTGCCTCATTTATTGTAATGTTTAAGATCGATATGGTGTCGATGATATTTGCATTTATTCTTATAGGAGCAATATATTTATTCCTGCGACATAAAAATTTTAGAAATGAATATGGTGATGTTTGGAAAAGTGTATGGTCTTCAATTATTCGAAAAGCATTAAAAAAACTTGAGTCAGGTGATATTGAAAAACGAAATTGGCGCCCCAATATTATTTTGTTTAGTGGGGGTGCGAATTCAAGACCTCATTTAATTCGTTTAGGAAAAGCTTTGCTTGGGAATCAGGGAATATTGTCGAATTTCGATCTTATAGAAAAAAAATCGGCCAAAACATTGTTTCCCAAAAGTAAACAAATGCAAACAAAACTTGACAATTCCGAAGATGGAATATTCACACGTGTACAAGATTGTAGAGATATTTACGAAGGAATAGAAACAATATCATCTACTTACGGTTTTGCAGGTGTCGAACCTAATACTGTTTTAATGGGTTGGGGACGGCAAAGTAAAGACCCTAAACGTTTTGCACAAATGGTTGAGACTTTAAGTCAACTCGATCAGAGTATTCTTATGGTCGATTATGATGAAGAAGTTGGTTTTGGTAAGAAAAAACTAATAGATATATGGTGGCGTGGAGCCGGGAATAATGGCAATTTTGCATTAACATTAGTTCGATTTCTTATAATGGATGATGATTGGACTAATGCAAAAGTAAGATTGTTAGTTGTTAATCCCGAAAACGAAGATAGAGACCTGTTATTAGAGAGAACAAAAAAAATACTGAACGACTTTAGAATTGATGTAGAAATAGTAATAATTAATAATAAAATTGAACAAAAATCATTTTACGATATTATCAGAAGAGAATCTCTAAATTCAGATTTAATATTACTCGGATTACCAAATATTGAAAAAGGTAATGCTATAAAACTGGTTGAACAAACCAACGAATTAACAAATAATATCGGGACAGTAGTTCTTATTAAAGCATCATCGTATTTTAGCGACTTATATATTGTCGATAAAAATAAATATATTTCATCTAGAATATCACAAAAAGAATTAGATACAGAAATTTCTGTAAAAAATGTTTCATGGGAATTGAACTTTCCGAAAAATACTGTTGTATCTGAACAGTTACATTTCTTACACGACACATTAATAGCGTCGGCAGATAATTATTACGAGAATTATGCTTACAAAGTAGCCGAAGAGAATAGTAAATTAATAGAATCAATAAAAAAACTTGTTGCTAATAATTTTGTTAATATAAAGCACGAGTTGAAAGGGAATAATAGAAATCAAAAACAAGTAATTTTTAAATACCAAACAAATATCCTTACCCGTACGAGAAAGATTATTTCTGAATTTAATAACGAAAACCTAAAATTTCAACACAATAATTTAAATCGAGGCTTATATGTATATATTGATGTATTAACAGATTTGCTTCAAAATATTCCTAATAAACTTAAAATAAAATATTATAAAGACGATTTGTTAGTTGCTAATAACGATAGCCTTAATTTAAAATGGTATAAGCAAATTAGCAAACTAAAGATTTTCTTAGTATATGGGAAAGATAGTGTTAATTACAACATAAAATATAAAGATTTAATTTCCCAGTATATTCCTATAAAAATATATGCATTATTAGAAAAAATATTCAATAAATTAGGAGAATACCATCTTAAATTTTCTATTGACCTTCAGAGTGCAATGAAGCATTTATCCTTAAACTTTTGGGAAATAGAAAAAAGCGCAGAAATTAATAAACTAAAACTTGAAACTCTTGACGAAATTGAGACAAAGATTATTAATGAACTTGATATAATAAAGAAAGCTCATTTTAAATCACATCGATCTTTGTATCAGCTATTTACTAACGATACATCTGAAGTAATTAGAAAGATAAATAGTAAGTTTGATATATTATTGATAAATAGAGATATTAAAGTATTGTCGAAACGTACAGAAAAACGATATAGAGCAAAGATTCTTAATATCCCAAATCAATGGTTTAGCAATCAGAAACTAATTTATAATAATAACTATATTGGAATAATGCTATTGTCATTCGAATATAGAGTTAGGAAAATTTTTGACGAAGTAATTTCCGAAATAGAAAATATTTATGATGAATTATTGATAAATAAACTTAATGAATTTATTCTTTTCTTAAATAAATATCAGAAAGAAATAAAAAGTAATACTAAACCCGAGTTTAGTATTAATCCTGATGAATTTATTGACGAACAAAATATTTTTCAGATAAAAGAAAAATTTGAATCATCAATTAGAAAATTGAAATATGCAGTGCGTAAATTTCCTGAGAAGATTACTGTAATTTCCGATAATTCATATAATAATTATTTAATAGAACAGTTTGAAGGTGTTGATGTTTTAAATGTATCTGCTTCTCGATTGTTAGATTATATTTTACAAAACGATTTAATTGAGCCAATACAAAAATTAATAAATTCCATTCCTGAAGATCTGAAAGCAATTCAATCTAGTAGTAGAGATATTATTAGGCATATAGATTTTAATATCCGACAAAAAGGTGTTTACGAGCATTCTGAACTTGATACTTATTTTTCTGAAATGACAGAGTTATTTGGTGAACAAAAACAAAAAACCGAAAATTTATTAAGCTTAGCCAAGAAACAAAAAACTGAAATAATTCAAAGTATAAGCAGCCAGTTAAATACAATATTTAATCAGTTATCGCATAGTTCGTTTACTAAAAGTGGTGTAAATATTAAACAATATATTAAAGAACAAACATCATTAAAGAGAAAGTCTATTTCATTACGTACTAAGTCGAGTATAATAAACGGCTTTAAAAAACAAATAGAACAATTCTGGTATCGTCAGAGTATAGGTGTTTTAGTCTCTAAATCTGTTTCAAAAAACACATCAGGCGACACTAGAGTAAATAAAATTCTTAACTTAGTTGAACATATAAGTTTCGATAAAGCAATAATAAATAAATTGCCATTTTATTATAAACAATTATTTCTTCGTAAACAGTATTATTATAATGAATTTTGGTTCGGAAGAGAAAAAGGACTTAAAGATGCAGAAATTGCTATTGAAAGATATAATTCAGGGTTTAAAGGAGGATTGCTGATTCTTGGAGAATCTGGAAGTGGGAAAACATTCTTTTCTCATTATATTAGTTCAAAATATTTTAATTCTCAAAATACTTATATTGTAAATCCTCCATTCTCAGGATCTATTAGTCCCAAGACATTTAAAGCTAATATTGAGAAAGCCGTGGATGTATATGGTACTTATGACGAAATATTTGAAAAAATTCCGAAAAAGAGTGTAATAATTATCGACGATTTAGAATTGTGGTGGGAGAAGAATCTTAATGGATACGAAGTTGTTAAAATAATCTTAGAATTAATTAGAAATTATAGCAGTAAATGTTTTTTCATTGCTAACTTAAATACTTATACATACGAGTTTATTAAGAAAATAATAAAAATAGAAAATTCATTTCTGAATATTATTGAATGTGATTATTTTGATGCAAAGACAATTAAGAATATTGTATTGTTCCGACATAATTCGGGAAATTTAAATCTTTTAAATAGTAAGGGTGAGAAAATCAGACCAATTGGGGAAGCACGATTTTTCTCTAATATTTTTAACCTTTCGCAGGGAAATATTAATACAGCACTTCATTTATGGCTAAGCAGTATTACAGAAATAAAAAACGATACAATAAAAATTAGAAACATTAAACACGTTGATAGTACAGTGTTATTAAATTTGCCTGCCGATTGGTATATTGTTTTAGTGCAATTGTTTTTGCATAAAAGACTTAATAGAAAAAGTTTGTCCGGGGTGTTAATGAAATCGGATATAGAGACGGACGTTCTTACCGATGCATTACTTAGAACAGGATTAATAATAGAAGAAAAAGTTAATACTTTTATAATTAATCCGCAGTTGTATATATATATTAGAAAAGCATTGATCGAGAAAAATATGATTTAATAAAAAGCTTATGGATAATATTTTTGAATTTTCGGTTACATCGAATTATTTATTTCGATTTTTTATTATAATAGCCTTTTTATTCCTATTTTTTAGGATAATATCTTATGTGTTGCCATTAGTTTTTAAAAATCAGCGATATTATAAATTATTTAAAAAATATGTCCATGGAATCGAAATTTTTGTTTGGATAATATTTCTATCAAAAGCATATTATAAATTATCTATCTCGAATCAAGTTTTTTCTATTGTTAGTCTTATAATAATAATAATTTTAGTTTTATATTTTTCGTGGTATGCCTTAAAAGATTATGTTGCGGGAGTAATTTTTAAAACATGCGGAAATGTTTATATTAACGATAATGTTCGCATATATAAATATACAGGAAAAATTGTAAAATTTGCTTATAGAACATTAAGTATAGAAACTACTAAAGGCGAAATAGTATATATTCCATATAGTAAAATTACAAGCAATTCGGTAGTAAAAATGAATCTAGCCGAAGCTATTAAAAGTTACTCTTTTAAATTAAAAATAAAAAAAACTAACAGTTTAGTAGATACTATAGAAAATATAAAAAAATCAATCATTAATTTGCCATGGTCGTCGGTTAAAAAAAAACCCGGAGTATATCCTATCGAAGAAACTAATACAAATATTATTTTTGATATTACAGTTTATGCAATCGAAGATGACTATTTTTATAATATAGAGAATTATATAAAAGAAAAATTTGCCAATATAGAAGAATAGAAATTCTTGAAAATATCATTTCATAATACCTTATATCCGCAAATAAATCATTTAAAAAAACATCAATCATCTGTGTAAGAAATGCTTACACAGTGATTGATATATGAATATTTTCACTTATTTTAGTGATACCAAACAACAAAAATAGTTGTGAAATATTTACGAACATGAAAGTACAAAATTTCAAGACATCAGTAAAACCTTTTTCGGGAAATTCGATAGTAAATTATCATTCTAACAAATCCAATACGAGTCAATTAACTGATAATGAGCTAGGTGTAAAAAATGAAGTGTGCTAGGTATCAATATAGTGAGATATTTAAAAATTGACAAATGTTTATCTTAGCGGTGGTGATGCAATAAAAGATATTACACTTACTTTAGAGAGTATCTCGAAAGTATTCCAAATAACAATATTCCTAGTGCTGATACTGTTTTGAGAGTATTTAAAGAGCTTACAACCCAAAATAGTTCTTATGTTTCAGATAGTGTATATCGTATAATTTTAACATAAACAATAAGTTTAATTTATTAAATATCAAATCGTTAAAACTGACTAATCAATTAAAATGTGGTAGTAGTTATAATTTTGATTACGACAATCAAATAAATGCAAATAATAAGTGGGATGCAAAAACCTCATATAAAAAAAAACCAGAAAAACTATTTTTAATAAAAATGACGATTTACCTTTGCGAAAATTTGATGATAACACTCTTTTGTTTGATAAAAAAGTATCTAAAAGAAAAATTAGTAACTTTATAAGTAGTATTATTCTACAGTTTTAAATAAGAAATAAAGTAAAAATACATTTAGACTTCTAGGTTTTTAGTATTTTTATATGGTTGCGGAATTAAGGCTAAACAATATAAATATTTCAATAAAAAACATAAATATGAGTAATTAATTTACAAACAAAACAGTTACGATATTATTGAAAAATGTTTTGAAGTCCACAACAATCTTGGTCACTGATTTCTAGAAATTGTGTATAAAAAAGATGCTCTTGAATATGAATTTAGACAGGAAGAAATCCCTTTTAAAAGAGAATATATTGTAAACTATAATAAAAAAAAATTACCACATAAATTTTATGCCGATTTTGTAGTTTATGATAAAATTATACTTGAAATAAAAGCTACATCGGGCATAGTAGATAAATTTATTGCTCAATCATTAAATTACCTGAAAGTTTCGGATAATAAATTAGCTTTAATTGTAAATTTTGGACAACTGCACTTAAACTATAAAAGAATTGTATTTGAAAATAAACTAAAAGAATATAAAAATCACAATTCGAGTATTCGCGGTGCAAATTTTTAAAATAATTAAAATATGAGATTAGAAAAAGATTTTATTGGAGAAAAACAGATTCCTAAAGATGCACTTTACGGAATTCATTCTGTTAGGGCTCGTGAGAATTTTCCCGACACCAGCCCTTTTCATAAAGAATGGTATAGAGCAGTAGGTATTACAAAGCTTGCTTGCTTTTTGACATATAAAAATTTTAAATCGGCAATAGAGAAAAAATATCCCGACACAAAACTACCAATAAGTCTTTTCTCTGATGAGATAATAAAATCCTTAATACTATCGGCAGAAGAAATTTCTCAAGGTAAACATTTTAATAATTTCATAGTACCTGCAATACAAGGAGGTGCAGGCACAAGCATTAATATGAATATTAATGAGATATTAGCTAACCAATCCTTAAGAAATATTAATAAAACTATAGGCGAATATAATATTATCGACCCTATTGAACATGCTAACATTTATCAATCGACAAACGATGTAATACCAACATCGTTAAAAGTAGCAACAATACAATTATTAGAAAATCTCGAAGAAGAGATAAATAAATTACGTTTATCTATTGAGAAGCTTGAAAGCGAAAGCAGAAACAAATTACGAATTGCATATACTCAAATGCAAGAAGCTGTTCCCTCATCGTATGCAATGCTATTTAGCTCATATAACGAAGCTCTATCGCGCGACTGGTGGAGAGTCTCGAAATGTTTCGAACGAATAAAAATCGTTAATTTAGGAGGAAGTGCAATAGGAACAGGGATTTCTGTTCCACGATATTTTATAATGGAAGTAGTTACTACTTTACAACGACTTACAAATTTACCTATTACTCGCAGCGAAAATATGTCGGATACAACAAGCAACACCGATAGTTTTGTTGAAGTACACGCTATTTTAAAAGCGCATGCCGTAAATCTCGAAAAAATGGTTTCCGACATTCGTTTGCTCTCTTCCGATATCACAGGAAACAAAGAAATCTCAATTCCACAAAAACAAGTAGGAAGCTCAATAATGCCGGGAAAAGTAAATCCTGTAATCCCCGAGTTTGTTATCAGCGCAGCACATAAGATATACAGTAACGACATGTTAATTTCGTCGCTAAGTGCTCAGGGATGTCTCGACTTAAATGCCTATTTACCGGTTATAGGAAATGCTTTATTAGAAAGTATTAAATTACTTATTGCAGCAGATAAAACATTACGAGAAAATTTATTTAGTAATATTATTATCGATAATAAAAAAGCTGAAAAACGACTATTTTATAGTCATGCAATAACTACAGCTTTAAGTCCGTTTATTGGCTATAACAAAGCTTCGGAACTTGCAAAAGAAATGAAAAAATCGAATACAAATATCTTTGAAGCTAACACTAAACTAAAAATTATCGATTCAAATAAATTAAAGAATATTCTTGCTCCTCAAAATCTTTTAAAAATGGGATTTACAATCGACGAGATAATATAAACATCATAGAATTATTACAATTAATACGATTATTACAATGAGAGAAAATTTTAAACTAACTATAAGCATTATAAAACACAAATTTAAAAACCCTTATTTACAAAATAGTATATTTTTATTCATTCTTGTAGGTTTGTTTTTTTTTCTTGGTTTAAATAAACTTTTCTTTGTAGGGCCGTATGGGATTCATTTCATGCGACAAACAGACAGCTTGTCTTTTGCTTCTAATTACTTTAACAATGGTTTTGCTTTTTTAAAACCTCAACTTTACAACTTAAAAAATATTAATGGAATGGCAGTTTGTGAATTTCCATTAACATATTATATCACAGCAATTTTCTATACTATAATAGGTAAACATTTTTTTATTCAAAGACTAATACACCTATTTATTATTTACTTTGGAATATTTAGTATTTATAAATTAAGCAATTTTATTTTAAAAGATTTCACCTATTCTCTTTTAATAAGCCTTGTTGTTTTTACCTCGACTGTTTTTAACTACTATTCTTTTAACTATTTACCAGATATTCCGGCACTGGGATTTGTTCTTATCGGATGGTTTTATTCATACAAATATCAAAATAACAATAAAACTATTACTTTAATACTTTCTTTCGTCTTTTTTACTTTGGCGAGTTTAATAAAGGTTACATATCTAATAAATCCAATTGCAATAATAATTTTAGCAATAATTTCATTAATATTTAATAAGAAAAAAACGCTAATGTCAAACAGACTTAGGGTTTTATTATATGGATTGTTTTCTATATTAATAGTCTTGTCTTGGAATATTTTCGTTTTATATTATAATGATTTATATAGCTCCACTTCTTTTAACACAAAGCCTTTGCCTATTTGGATTTTACATCAAGATAAAATAAAAATTATATGGGATCATATTAGCAATTATTGGTATAACAGTTACTTCTCGAAAGAAGCATTTTATTTAATTTATGCGTTTATTATATTGCAAATTCTTTTTATAAAAAAATCGAACAAAAACATTTCTCTACAAATACTAATATTATTTTTCGGGAACTTAACTTATTTCATACTTTTCTATAAACAATTTCAAGACCACGATTATTATTTTCTGGCATTTTTCCCTCTAGTTTTATTAATTCTAATAAATGGAATTAAAACTTTACAAAACACTATTAATAATAATGTTATTCATTCAATAATTAAACTAATAATATTTGTAATAATCATTGTAGGCATAAATCATTCTAGAAATAAATTAAACAACAGACTAATCTTCAAAAAGGATATTTATTCACAAACAGGTTTACTAATAAACGAGAATATAAAAAACATTCAAAATCTAAACATCAGTCCTTTGGCAAAATTCATTGTTGCTCCGGATTTATGTCAAAATGGTGGTTTATTTTATTTAAACAAATCGGGATGGAATATAGAAAAGACAGAACAAATAACTTTGAAAAAAATAAAGGAATACAAAAATAAAGGAGCCGAATATTTATTACTGGCAAGCACAGAAAACTCGATCCTACAAATTGGGAAAAAATCAGGTAAGTTAATTTTTAAAAATAATGAAATAAGTATATATAAACTAAATAAAGACATTAACTTAAATGAAATTAATTAATTCTAAATTTTGAGTATAAAAACAATAATAATTGAATAATAATGAGAAACAATTTTAAATTAAGTCTTGTAATTCCTTGTTATAACGAAGAAGATAATATTAGTTTTCTATATGAAAATATTATCACATATATAAAAGAATACTCATACGAAATTCTTTTTATTAACGATGGAAGTACCGACAAGACTTTAAGCGAAATTAAAACTCTTTCAGAAAAATATCAGAACATAAAATACATTTCATTATCGCGAAATTTTGGTCATCAGAATGCATTAAAAGCCGGATACGACAATTCATCAGGAGATTGTGTTATTAGTCTGGATGCCGATTCGCAACATCCCGCATATCTGATAAAAGATATGATTGCTAAATGGCAAGATGGCTATGATGTTGTATATACTATTAGAAACGACAATAATGCTAGATTTATCAAGAAATACTCATCAAAATTATTTTACAAACTAATAAATAAACTTAGCAACACAGAGATTCATCAGGGAGCTGCAGATTTTCGTTTATTAGACAAAACAGTGATTAATGAAATACGTAAACTCAACGAGAATTATCTTTTCATACGTGGACTTATCTCGTGGGTAGGGTTCAAACAAATTGCAATACACTACACTCCCGAAGAACGACATACAGGAAAAACGAAATATTCGACAAAGAAAATGCTAAATTTAGCATCATCGGGGATAACATCCTTTAGCACAACTCCTTTAAAGTTTTCTATTTATTTAGGTTTCTTTATTGCAATTTTTGCTTTTTTATACGCCCTTTATGCTATTTATATTGCTAGTTTTACAAGCAAAGCATTACCAGGTTGGACATCGACTATTGTTAGTATTCTGTTTATTGGCGGGATACAATTATTTATGATTGGAATATTAGGAGAATATCTCGGGAAATTATTTATTGAAAATAAAAGAAGACCAAACTATATAATTCAAGAAAACAACTTAGATATTAATAAACATGACTAATTTCTTTAGAAAAAATCTATCTATAATATCAATCTGGATAGTATTAATAGGAATAGTATTTTTAAACTTCAGTCATCATAATTGGCAAAGAGAAAATGGTGTAATTCAATGGGATATAAAATCGTATTATGCCTATTTGCCCGCAACATTTATTTACAAAGATTTATCCTTAGATTTCAGAGAAGAAAATTTCGGAAAATTCGGTAATCTTATTTGGCCTGTTAAAACTCCTACCGGAAAACAAGCTATAATAACATCAATGGGAATGTCGGTTTTATATTCTCCGTTTTTCTTTATAGCACATACAATATGCAAATTTACTCAATACGAAGCAGATGGATATACATTACCTTATAAATTTGCCTTAGTCTTTAGTGCTTTGTTTTATTTAGCATTAGGCTTATTCTTTCTGCGGAAGATATTATTACGATATTTCTCTGATTTTACATCGGCTATAACAATTCTGAGTATTGTTGCGGGAACTAATTTACTGTATTACTCGTCGTACGAAGCAGCCATGCCGCATGTTTACAACTTCTCGTTAATTACTGTATTCGTATATATGGTAATTAAATGGCACGAAAACACAAGTGCAAAAAGAACAATCGGCTTGGGATTATTAGGTGGTTTAATTACTCTTATTCGTCCAACAAATATTCTTGTATTATTAATATTATTGTTGTGGGACATAAAATCGTTTTCGGAATTTAAAGAACGAATATTCTTTTTCCTTAGAAAATACAAACTTGTTATATTAATGATTATATCATTTGTTCTTGTTTGGGTTCCCCAATTTTTATACTGGAAATATATTGCAGGTAAATTTCTATATTTCTCGTATGGTGATGTTGGAGGTAAATTCTTTTTTAATAATCCACAGATTTTCAATATCCTTATTAGCTATAAAAAAGGTTGGTTGGTTTATACCCCTTTAATGATATTAGCAATAGCCGGGATTTTTATATCTTTTAAAAAATTTAAAACTTTCGCAGTTCCAAGTTTAATTTTTCTATTATTAAATATTTACATATTGTCGTCGTGGTGGTGTTGGTGGTTTGGTGGGAGCTTTGGACTAAGATCTTTTATCGATTCGTATGGAATTATGGCAATACCATTAGCTGTTACAATCGATTTCTTTTATAAGAAAAAATACTTAAAGTTTATTGGAATTCCTTTAGTTGGAATTCTAGTTTTATTTAATATTTTTCAAACACAACAATATACTCATCAGGCAATTCACTATTGGTGGATGAATAAAGATGCATATTGGGAAACATTTTTAAAATTAAGACCTACCGATAAATATTGGGATTTAATTACAATACCCGACTACGAAAAAGCCCGAAAAGGAATTTATGTAGCAATTAAGCCCGAGAATAAAAAGAGAAAACCTAAAATCGCTGCAAGTAAAAAAGAGATTTCGCAATTAATAAAACGCGACATATATTCCGATTCATTAAAAATGCTATCATTAAAAAACATTGCACAAGAAAATAAATTAGTACTCGATTCTGTCATTAATAAAGAAATATTGAAATCGTTCTCAAATGATAATTTAGAATTATATAAAAAAGAAATTATTATTTCTAAATTAGAGATATCAATTCGTGAAAATCCCGATATGATGAAATCAATGATTCGGAAAGCAAAAAAGAAAAAAATAAGTGTCGATTCTATGATTACTCTAGATGCAAATTGGCTTTATAAAAAAAACAAATACTAATAAAATGCTTAATAGTAAGACCATAGCTGTTGTTGTACCTGCTTATAACGAAGAAACTCAAATTGGAATGGTTATAGAAACCATGCCCGATTTTGTAGATCGTATAATTATTGTTAACGATTGTTCAACAGATAGCACAGCTGATATTGTTAGAAAATACCAAGGGAAAATTTTCCGGACTTTACCTGATAATAAAAGAGATGAATCGGAAAATAATATTTATTCTAGAGCCGAAGAAATTATTCGCAAACAAAACAAAATAGAACTATCGTATTTTGCTAAATCAGAAGTTCTTCATGAAAATATTAACGACAAGATTATATTAATTAATCTCTTAAAGAATTCAGGTGTAGGTAGTACAATAGCTAGAGGTTACAAATGGGCAAAAGACAATAATATTTTCTGCACAGCTGTAATGGCTGGCGACGGACAAATGGACCCGCATGAGTTAGAACTAATCTGTAATCCTATAATAAACGAAAATATCGATTATGTAAAAGGCAACAGGCTAACTCACAAAAGCGCCAAAATACTAATACCAAAAACAAGATTTAGAGGCAATTCCATACTTTCTATATTAACAAAAATTGCATCGGGATATTGGCATGTATCCGACAGTCAGACAGGATACACAGCAATTTCGAACGCAGCTCTTAACTCTATCGATTTATATAAGATATACCATAGTTACGGAGTTCCAAACGACATTCTTGTAAAACTAAATATTGCTTTTTGCACAATAAAAGAAGTTAATATTAAACCTGTATATGATATTGGTGAGAATTCGAAAATGAAAATTCGAAAATTAATTCCAAGAATATCGTGGTTGTTATTAAAATTGTTTTTTAAACGACTTTGGGTTAAGTATTTATATAAAAGCTTCCACCCATTATTTATATTATATAACATTGCAATACTCATGCTACTAATTGCAATACCATATGGGATAAAAATATTAATAATTATTTTAAAAGGAGCAGACGCAAATCCTTTAACGGTTCTTGCTTTTACATTTCTTTTTATTAGTGGATTTCAATCTTTACTTTTTGCTATGTGGATGGACATGCAAGATAATGAAAGATTATATAAATAGCTTTTTATTAAATTTTAGAACTAATGCCAATATAAAACTAAATATCTCGCCAGATATAAACCACAAACGCGAGACCACAGAAATAGTAACAGCAGTTTCTACATTAATTCCTGTTGATGTTAAAAACAAGACCATTATTCCTTCGCGCACACCTATTCCTCCGGGCATAACAATTGCAAGAACACCATAACATACGCTTATTGGAAATGCAAAAGCCGAAATAAAAGCTACATCAGGCATTACTGATTTCACAAAGAAATAAAAAGCAAAAATCCATATTGCCCAATATATTAATATAAACCCACTTACTTTTAACGACTTATTAAACTCTAATAAGGGAATATTAATTTTCTTTTTGAAAACTCTTTCGAAAACATTAACAACAAATTCGTGAAATATATTTGAAAATAACAAAGCCACTAAGCCTATTATCGACACAAAAACAAGTATAGAATAATACGAGAATTTATCAAATATCAACACTGCAGGAAAACTAATCAATAAACCTAATAATATATATATTAATTGCTCTTTTAAAGATAATGCCGAAACAAATTTAAAAGAAAAACTCTTAGACGAAACCTTATACGCTCTACCCAAAATAACCCAAATTTTTCCGGGAATATATTTTGCAAAAACAGAAATCCCATGAGAATACACCGCAAATAAAGGTTTTACATTAATATTATATACTCTTAAAATATTCCACCAACTTAACATACTAACAAAAAAACCAAGCCACAATAAAACAATAGACAATATAAGATATGTGTAATTAAATTTTATTTTACTAAAACTTAAATAATCGAATCGGAACAAATACACTACCAAAAATACAATAGAAACATATATCAAAATTTTGTATATAGTCTTAAACATAGTTTTCATTATTCAGTTTTTACAATGTATATTTATTTTTTACTGCAATTATTCCAAAAAGCCAATATTACGATTTTTAGCGATTTTTTACCTGTATCAGAAAAAGCAAAATTGCTAAAAATCAAAACTCCCTTTAGAATTATAACAAAACCTGATTTTAAAATTTTCGCTTATTACCTCTTTTCAAAGTAAACTTATTACTTTGAAATTAAAATAATCATACATTTATGCTTATTATTAACAAATAATTAATTCTAACACTAATGATAAAAAACAAATATCTTCATTTACACGATAAAACAATATTCGCGATAAGTATATTACTAAACATAATTTTTATAATCCTTGTTTTTGCCAATCTAAACGAACATCAAATCTACACATATCTTAATTCCGACACTTTATACCTCCCATCAATATTCAAAGATCTTTTTATCGATAAATCGGGACTATACGGTTGGCATCTGAATGGAGCTCCTAACTTTTTCCCCGATATGATATTGTATTTTATCATAAATGCAATATTTAAAAATTTCATACTTTCAATGTTCATCTTCAGCATAATACAATATTCTGCTATATTACTATTATTTTATAAATTATTTAAAACACTTAATATAAATATAAAACTAATTCACATCTCGGCAGCAAACTTAATTATGTTATTATTCTTTTTTGTGTCGTTAATAACAAAAGATTTTGTTTTCACATTTTATCTTCTTAGCGTCAGCTACCATCTTGGTGCTTTTGTTATGACAGTTTTATGTTTAATTTTTACGTTTAATTACATCAATAAAAATGATAACAAATTTTTATATTATTTGTTATTTTTCGGAACTCTTGCAACAATAAGCGACCGACTATTTATTATAATGTACACCTTACCCTTATTAAGTTTAAGTATACTTTTCTTCTTTAAACAATACAAGAAAACTTTTATTAAACTATTTTCAACTATACTTTCGTTTACTGCACTTGGACTTATTATCTTTAAAATATTAAAGACCTCATCGTATATTCATATCATTAGTTTATCGTGGAAATTCTTGAATATCGGCAATATTAAAAATTCTTTCAATATAATGATGGGACAACATCTTAAATACATTTCGCTATTGGATTTAAGAGGTCTTATTGTTATTTTATCGATGATTTCGTTTCTAATAATCCTGGGAATTCTTGCAAATAACCTATATAAATTATTTAAATCGAAAGAAATTAATAACAGTATTATCATAGAAACTGCATATTTATTATTCTCAACATCGTTTTGTTTAATAGTGTTTTTTATGCCTGTAATAAATGGTAATTACGTTAGCTGGGCAATGCTTCGATATAATATTTATGTATTCTATTTATGTATTTTCAATTACGCATATATTTTATACTTCTTTTCTGAGAAAAAATATATTATCACGAAAGTACTCCAAACAACAATTATTATTGCCACTATTTTTTTAGTTTTCATCTCAATACGAATATCCGGAAAAACCGAGATAAAACAAAACTTAACAAAGTTCTTCAACTATTATCCAACGAAAGTAAAAAACATTGACGAAGCTGCAGAGAAAAACAATTTAAAATTTGGGGTAGCCAATTATTGGTATGCAAAATATATTACTATGTTCTCGAAACAAGATATTAGATTATATACAGTACACGATAATCTATGTCCATGGTATCATGTTATGAACGAAAATTGGTATTATAAAAACGAGAAAGGGAAATTTAAAAATCCTGAATTTACTTTTATAATTTCTAATAGTATTAATAAAGATATTATTACTAAAAAGTTAGGTATTGCAAAAGACACAATACAATGTGATAACGATATTCAGATATTAAAATACGAAGTTTTTAAATACGATAAGGCAACAAGACAACCAATTATTAAGTAGATTTGCAATATAATATTATAAATATTTACAAATGACTAAAGGCAAAGAATCGAAACCACATATAGGAATTTACGGACGACGTAATAATGGCAAAAGTACTTTAATAAATAATCTTGCAGGGCAAGATATTGCAATCGTATCGGACTATGCAGGAACAACAACCGACCCTGTAAAAAAATCGTTCGAGATTACGGGCTTTGGACCGGTAATACTTATAGATACTGCCGGAATAGACGATAGCGGAGAATTAGGAGAAAAACGAATCGAAAAAACACTAAAAACAATTAAGACAATAGACCTTGCTATTCTAGTAATTACCAATAACACATTTGCCGAATTCGAAAAAAATCTTATTGCCGAATTTAAAAATTCCGATACTCCATATTTTATTATTCATAACAAATCGGATATTGAAAAATTAGAATTAAACACTAAAACAAAAATATTAGCTTTTGACAACTCCGAAATTCTTGAATTCAGCAATCATAAAAATAAAAATATAGATATCATAATAGAGCAGATAAAAAAAACAATTCCCGAATCGGCATTAAAATCTACTTCTTTAGTTGGCGATTTAATATCGTATGGCGATATTGTTTTACTCATCACTCCTATTGATATTGAAGCTCCGGCAGGAAGATTAATATTACCCCAAGTTCAGGCAATACGCGATATTATCGATAACGATGCAATTGCAATAGTTCTTAAAGAGCGTGAAGTAGATGCTTTTCTTCGCAAAACACAAATAAAACCTAAGTTAGCAATTACCGACAGTCAGATATTTAACAAGGCAGATGCATCTATTCCAAAAGATATTCAACTTACAAGTTTTAGTATTGTATTAGCTCGTTATAAAGGCGATTTCGAAAATTACTTAAACGGAACACCAAAAATCTCGGAGCTAAAAGATGGCAATACTGTTTTACTTTACGAATCGTGTACACATCACGTATCGTGCGACGATATTGGAAGAGTCAAAATCCCTCGATGGTTATCGAACTTTACCGGTAAAAAACTCGAATACGAAGTAGTTTCGGGTTTCGATAATCTTAAAAAAGACATTACAGAATATTCGCTTGTTATACAATGTGGCGGATGTGTAATTACTCGTAAACAATTAATTAACAGACTAAAACCTGCAATAGATGCCGGCGTTCCTGTAACAAATTACGGTATGGCTATTGCTTACGTTCAGGGAATATACCAAAGAGCCATTGCTCCATTTGTTAAGATAGACAAATCGGAACTAGACTATTTATAATCTCAAGAAACTGTATTTGAAAATTACATTGGATCAACATCGATATTTATCTGAAGACTTTTAAAATTATCGAAAGTTGATATTTTATCTATTTGTTGCTGTAGTAGTTCTTTTGCTTTTTTTACCGATTTTTCCTTTTCTATCTTAATCATTATTTTTTTAAGATAGTATGTCTGTACTCGTCCAACATACGGACTTTCCGGACCAAGAACCCTGTTACCAAAAACCCTACGTAAATTATCGGCTAATTTTTTTGCAGCATCATTAACAACATCTTGTTTCTTATGTTTTAACATCAGGTTAATTATCCTATAATATGGTGGATAATGGAAATTCTTTCGTTCAACAAGCTGTTCGTTATACATCTCTTCGTATTTGTTATCTAAAACAAATTGCAAAATACTATGCTCAGGGTTCGATGTTTGAATAATAACTTTCCCTTGTCGATATTTTCTTCCTGCCCTACCACTAACCTGTGCCATAAGCTGATAACTTCGTTCAAAAGCTCTAAAATCGGGAAAATTTAACATATTATCGGCATTTAATATTCCAACAGTACTAACATTATCGAAATCTAATCCTTTAGATATCATTTGGGTACCGATAAGAATATTTGTTTTACCTGTCTCGAAGGCTTCGATAATCTTCTCGTAAGCATTTTTTGTCCTTGTAGAATCAAAATCCATACGTGCCACCCTTGCCTCCGGGAAAAATTCTTTTACTTCGTTTTCTATTTTCTCGGTTCCAAAACCTTTATACGACAAGGAGATATTTCCACAAGCACTACACTTATGAGTATTCGATTCGGAATACCCGCAATAATGACAAACTAAAGTGCCTTCGTATTTATGATATGTTAAACTAACATCGCAATTTTTACATTTCGGAATCCACCCACACGAATCGCATTCGAGAAAAGGAGAAAAGCCCCTACGATTTTGGAACAATATAACTTGTTCGCCACCATCTAAAGCATTTTGAATATTCTCGAGCAATAAAGGAGTAAAAATCGATTTCATTTGTTTCTTCTTTCGCGCTTTGTGAGTATCGGCAAGAAATATTTCAGGTAACTTAATATCTTTATATCGTTTTTTCAATTCTACAAAACCATACTTATCGGTTCTGGCATTAAAAAAACTCTCAACCGATGGCGTAGCCGTTCCCAACAGAACTTTTGCATTATGCAAATTAGCTAAAACAATAGCACTATCGCGTGCATTGTAACGCGGAGCAGGATCGTATTGTTTATATGTATTTTCATGTTCCTCATCGACAATAATTAAACCTAAATTATCGAAAGGCAAAAATAATGACGAACGAACACCAAGAATAATATCGTATTTATCGTTACCATCTATTCCAAGCAAATTGTTATATATCTCTACTCTTTCGGAATTACTGAATTTAGAATGATATACTCCAACCCTATTACCAAACACCGAACGCAAACGACTAATTATCTGTGTTGTAAGAGCTATTTCGGGCAACAAAAATAATACTTGTTTACCTTGTTTTATCTGCTCTATCATAAGATGAATATATATCTCGGTTTTACCACTTGAAGTTACTCCGTGTAATAATACCGTGTTTCTTCTCTTAAACTGTTCTTTTATTTCGGAGAATGCTTTTTCTTGATCAGAAGAAAGAGCTTTTGCAATATTAATTTTACTAGCATTGGTTTTAATTCTACTAATAATATTAGCATATTCAACAAGAATATCTTTCTCTAATAACGATTTTAACGATTGACGAGATGCACCTGAAACATTAAGCAAATCTGACTTTTTAATTTCAATACTTTCCTTTTTAATATAATGACCCGACAATTTTATATAATTCATTAAAATTCCTAATTGCTTAGGAGCATTTTTTAAACTATCGAAAACATTGTTTAGTTGCTTTTCTCCCTGTACATCTTCGTGTAAGGATATATAAGTCTCGGTTTTGGGTTTATAACTCTCTTTTATATTCTCTTCGAGAAAAACTGCCTTTTTATCGATTAATTGCTTAATAAGGGGCATTACATTCTTACGCTCAACAACATCTGAAATTTCTTTAATTTTAAGCATTTTACTATTATCAAGAAATTCAACAACAAGAGTTTCTTCGGAAGATAAAGATGTAAAATCTTCGAAATTTGGATTAAAAATAACTTTTGTTTCGCTTTCCATTTTTAAACCCGAAGGCAAAGCGGCCTTATAAACTTCGCCAATAGAACACATGTAATAATTAGAAACCCATTCCCAAAAAGAAAACTGATAATTGTTAATTACAGAATAATCGTCGAGAAAAGTAAGAATCTCTTTAGTCTTATATTTTTCGGGTTTATTTGTATGTATTCGATAAATAATTGCAGTATAAATTTTGCGGTTCCCAAACTGAACAATAACTCTTTTTCCTTTTTTTGCAAATTCTTTATCGCTTTCTGCAATGCTATATGTAAACAATTGTCGTAAAGGCAAAGAAAGTATTACATCGGCAAATAAAGTATTACTATTCATATTATTAATCGAAATTTCTATTATATACTCAGCTAAAAAAACTAATTTTTTCAGCTACTTCTTCCATTAACCAAAACGGTGTAGATGTAGCACCACAAACGCCAACAGATTCTCTGTTTTTAAACCATTCTTTGTTTAATTCGTTCTTATTAGACACAAAATAAGTACTTTCATTTTCGCTTTTACAAATATTATATAGCATTTTCCCATTCGAGCTTTTTACTCCACTAACAAAAACAATAATGTCGTATTTTTTTACAAAGTCGCGTAATTGCTTTTGTCTATTCGACACTGCACCACAGATAGTATTTTTTACAGTAAAATCAATATCATTATCACCTTTATTAAGCTTCATTCGATTTTCTATTTCTCGTCGTATTTCTTCGAATCCTTCCAGGCTTTTTGTTGTTTGAGAAAATAATACAATAGGTTTCGAAAAATCTATTTTATCAAGATCCTCAGTGTCAGAAACAATAATTGCGTCTCCATCGACCTGACCAACTAAACCGTTAACTTCGGCATGCCCCTTTTTACCGTAAATTATAATTTGTCCTTCTCTGCTATAAATCTCTTGATGATATTTTCTTACACTATTTTGTAATTTTAATACAACAGGGCAAGAAGCATCAATAAGCTCAATATTATTTTCTTCAGCAATTTTATACGTCTCGGGTGGTTCGCCATGAGCACGAATTAACACTTTTGTATTTTTTAAATTTTTAAACTTCTCGTGATTTATAGTAATTAAACCTTTCTCTTCCAATCGACTCATTTCTTCATTGTTATGAACAATATCGCCTAAACAATATAGATTATCAGTTTTTTCAAGTCCTTTTTCTGCCAAATCTATTGCATTAACAACACCAAAACAAAAACCCGATTTTTCATCAATTTCAACAATCATAACAATTTTTTGATATCTAAATTACTCTAAATACTTATTTATAATGTTCATTATCCATTCGAACTGTTCTTCTCTGCTTAAATTACTATTATCTAACTCTATTGAATCGCTAGCTTTTCGTAATGGACTTTCGGTTCTGTTTTCGTCGAGATAATCTCTTTCTCTTACATTCTTGCTAATATCGTCGTAACTAACATCCTCGCCTTTCTCAATCAACTCATTATATCGTCGCTTGGCTCTCGACTCTACATCGGCTGTCATAAATATTTTTATATTGGCATTCGGAAAAACCACTGTTCCAATATCTCTGCCATCCATAACAATCTCGCTATCGCTTCCCATTTCTTGTTGCAATTTAACCATTCTTGCACGCACAAATGCATATTTACTGATTAAACTAACCGTATTCGAAACTTCCATCTTTCGTATTTCATCTTCAACATTCTCGTTATTCAAAAATATATCCTGATGCTTTCGAGCTTCATTGTATTTAAAATTGATATGAATATTATCTAATATATTTTTCAACTTTACTTCATCAACAATATTATTCTCTACTACCCCATTTCTGATTGCAAACAAAGTTACAGCTCTATACATAGCTCCACTATCTATATATCTATAACCTAGCGATTTTGCTATTTCTTTTGCTAAAGTACTCTTCCCCGACGACGAATATCCGTCTATTGCAATAATTATTTTTTTCTTACTCATTTATCTATTTTGTATTGAAATAAAATCAAACAACAAATTTACATTTAATAATTTTTACTGAAAATTGAAAAGGAATATTTATTATAAGAATATTCAACTTAACAGCCAGAATCAGCTAGCATGCATCTATAAAACCCAGCATGCACAAATTAGAATCATTTCAAAAGTTTTTGATATAAATAAGAATTTAAAGAATATAGTAAACTTTATAAATTTCTATTAGATATGATGATTTATTTAATCCAATTCTCAAAATTATTTCTGTTTATAATTTCAAATGATGAATCAGGGTAAGCCTTTTTCCATTGACTTGGTATTTTTACTTTCGTTTCTTTCCATTTAAATTCATATCCGAATAAGCTTCCATCACGTTCTTCAACCCAATCAATTTCTTGTTGTTCATAAGTTCTCCAAAAATAATTATTAGATGAAATTCGATTATATTCTTGATATTTTATTCTTTCACTAATCATATAATTTTCCCATAATTGTCCAATGTCATTTCGTGCTTCTATAGAATTAAAATTTGCTATAACGGCATTTCTTATTCCATTATCTAGGAAATACCATCTTGAGTTTTTTGTTATTTCTTTTCTAAGATTCCTACTAAAGCCCTCTACTTTATGAAGTATATAAATTTTACTCAACAAATCTAAATACTTTTCAACTGTATTTTTGCTAATCGATAATTGTTTACCCAATTCTTGCAAGGACACTTCTCCTCCAATCTGAAAAGCAATTAAACGTAAAAGGTTGAATATTTTTTGCGAATTTTTTATATTTTCATAAACAAGAATGTCTTTTAATAAATATGAGCTTATCATTTCATTTAAATAGTCAATTTTATCATCTCTATTTGGTAAATGGAGTAATTCGGGATAATTACCAAAAATAAGTCTTTCTCTTACTTTATCAATTTTAGAAACAGTATTTTCAACTTGATTATATTCCCTTTCTGATAATGCAAATAAGTTAAACGAATATTTTCTTCCTGTTAATGGTTCGCCGGCTTCTTTATATATATCAAATGATGATGAACCTGAAATAATAATTTTTAATCCCTTTATTTCATCAATCATAAGTTTCAATTTTAATCCAATTTCAGGTATTTTTTGTGCTTCATCAATATATAATAGTTTATATGTCCCTATTAGCTGTTTATAATTCTCTACAGTTCTTACTGCAAGCTTATCATGTACATTAATATCTTCCCCATTCAAAGCAATAAAAGGCTCATTCAATATTTTTAAGATTTGCTTTACAAGAACTGTTTTCCCAACCCTTCTTGCTCCAAAAACTATTACAACTTTATTTGCTTTAATCTTATTTAATACAATTTCCGACAAGTCTCTGACTAAATATCTCATAATAGCGTCATTGTTTTGACGCAATTTAGCATTATTGTATTTCAATTCCAAACTTCCATTAATAATTTTTACTAAAAATTGAAAAGGGATATTTATTACAAAAAATTATCTTTTATAAAACCTTCCTAAATTTGTTGATATTGAAAAATAATCTGTTGCTCCGGCAAGATGATAAGAAGAGCGTCCGTAACTTAAATAAAAGTCGGATATTTTAATCCCAAAACCAAAAGAAAAACCTACAGTTGATGTTTTCGATTCTATAAGCATTTCTTTTCGTCGGCGGTAATTATATCCGGCTCGAATATATAAATTTTCGACAGGTGTAAACTCTATTCCCAAAATTACATGTCGCATAAGCATATCTGAATATTTATCGATATTCGATTGCTTTGTTTGCTCTTCCATAAAAGGATCTAGTTCCGATTCTTTGTCGTTTGGATTTTCGTATGTAAGATCCGGAGTTTCAAGATGATCGAGAACAACAGAAAAGCGAAAAGGTGCATGTAGCAATTTTTTCGATATTCCCATCTGAACATTAAATGGCAACGCTTCTCTTGTTGATGCATATGTTTTAAACTGCATCCCAAAATTTTTAATTACTAATGCAGCCGTAAAATTTTTCATTTTATTAATATATAATAAACCACCATCGGCAGCAAATCCAAATGATGTATACCTTTCTAAATTCGACAAAATTGGCTTCGCATTCACTCCAAAAAATAAAACACTATCGATAATCGACCGGGAATATACTATATTAAAAGCATATTCAGCTGCATGAAAATTTCCGGTAACTTGACCTTTTTCGTTTGCAGCAATAAATTTACCATAATTAATATACTGCAAACCTCCGGCAAACATTCCCTTACTGTTAATTTTACGAGCATACGATATATAACCATAATTAATATCGGTAAAATAATTAACATAATTAATTGCCATACTGTTATTCATCGACTCATTCAATAAGGCAGGATTATTATATATCAAACTTATATCGTTATCGTTAATGGCATTTACAGAACTTCCTAAAGCTGCAACTCTAGCACTAGTAGTTAGTTCTAAAAAATTATATGTTGATGTACCACCAATTTGAGCAAAGATATTTAAGCCCATAAACTGCAGCAATGTTATTAATATATATCTGGCGAATATTTTCATTTCTTATTTTTATAATTTACTAAAATACAACCATATTTTATAATCTATCGATTTTTACTATAATTTCTAAAACAAATTTTAAATCATAAATACTTAACGAATAGATATAAATATTAGTATTAAAACATAATTATTAGCTTCTATATTTTATCTTTGCAATTTGAAATACATCTTTACAAAAAAAATCATTTAAGAAGATAAAAAAGTCAATGACTGAAATAAATACTGAAACACGCATGAGTATAATTAAAATATGTGTGAAATAATTTCTAAGCATAGACAAGATATTCAAACAGATGAAAGATAAAGAATACATAATAATTATAAATCCTATTTCGGGAAGAAAAAACAACAGTAATATTTCTAAAATAATACATACTTATTTTAGTTCTATAAATATTCCACATAAAATAATATATACTAAATTCAAAGACGAAGCCCCAAGTATAGTAAAAGAATATCTCGACAAAGGACATACTACATTTATTGCTGTTGGAGGAGACGGAACGGTAAACGAAATTGCCAAAACTCTTGTAAACACAAAAGCAAGATTAGGAATTATTCCGAAAGGTTCGGGAAATGGGCTAGCTCGACATTTAGGAATTCCATTAAGACTTAATGCTGCTTTAGATAATATTAAAAAATCACATACCGAATCTATCGATTATGGAACTTTGAACGAAAATTGTTTTTTCTGTACTTCGGGTATTGGTTTCGATGCTCATATAGGAAATGTATTCTCAAAAGCATCGAAACGAGGTCCCTTTACTTATTTTAAAGCTACAATAAAAGAATGTTTCAAATATAAAGCACAAGATTACAAATTATCTTTCGACGGAAAAACTATCTCGAAAAAAGCATTTCTTATAACTTTTGCCAATGCATCGCAATATGGGAATAATGCTGTAATTGCACCTAAAGCAAAAATTAACGATGGAGTATTAGATGTTGTAATTATTAAACCATTTGATTTATTATATGCCCCAATTATTGGTTTACAATTATTTAGTCACACTATTGACAAAAGTAAATTTATTGAAACTTTTACTTGCAAAGAAATAAGTATTGAACGAGAAAAACCTGATGTTATTCACTTCGATGGCGAACCTCTACAAGAAGACAAGATACTTAACATAAAAATTACCCATAATGCCCTTAATGTTATTACTCCTATTAAAAAAACACGCTATACATCAACAAATTTAAACAATAACCAAAAATTATACTGCCTTAAGACTTAGATTTTAACATCTAATTCTATTTTTATTTTGCTTATATAAAATTAACTCAAAAGAAGCTGTACAAAAAAGTGAAGTTTTAATTTTTGTACAGCTTCTTTTTTATATCTTCTTTTTTATTTTTATCTTTTGTCCGGGCTTAATTTTTTTTGCATTAGGGAGTTTATTCAATCGCAAAATATCATAATCGCTAACACCCGGATATTTTTTTGCTATTTCCCAAACAGTATCTCCGCTTTTTACTTTGTAATAAACATAATCGGAATTACTACTATTAGTTTCAACAGATACTGTAGAACTAAGAACAGACTTGCCTATACTTCTTTGTTTCTTTTCAAACGACATTGAATTTATCTTCCTGTAATAACTTGCCTTGCTTTTAGGAACATAAACAACTAATTTTTGTCCACTACGTATTCTACTTCCGCGAATACGATTCCAATATTTTAAATCGGATAAACCAACATTAAACCATTCTGAGATAAATCCTAAATTATCGCCAGGTTTAATAGTATAATAAACTTTTGCTTTCCCAGAAGGGGGTTGATATACATAATGCGATTTCTTAGGACTCTTAATAGTATTATCTTTATTAAAATATATAGACTTTTTATAGGCAAAAATAGAATCTTGCAATTCGATAAAATTACCTGAATACGCCAGAGGCAAGATTAATACTTGTCTCGAAGCTTTAGCAGGAATTATATTTAATTTATATTGAGGATTTAAATCGCTCAATTGTTTTAACGGAATATTTAAAACTTCCGACACTTGTTTTAAATGTAAATTATCATTAATTATAATTGTATCGGTAGCCAAAGTTATCTTAGGTCTTTGATAATGTAAATTATGCTCTTTATAATAACTCATAGCATAAGAAGCTGCAATATATGCAGGCACATATCCCCTAGTTTCTCTAGGTAAGTAATAATAAATATCCCAAAAATTACGATTCCCTCCGGCTCTTCTTATAGCTTTACTAACATTTCGTGGCCCACAATTATATGCAGCAATAGCTAAAGTCCAGTCATCAAATATATCGTACAAATCGCTTAAAAATCGTGCTGCAGCATCGGTCGATTTTATAGGATCTCGACGTTCATCAACATACGAGTTAATTGTAAGATTATACATACGTGCTGTACCATACATAAATTGCCATAAACCTGTAGCTCCTACACGAGAGACAGCTCTTGGGTTAAGTGCCGATTCTATCACAGCCATATATTTTAATTCGGTAGGCAAACCATATTTCTCGAAAGTCTTTTCAAATATCGGAAAGTAATAATCAGACATACCAAGCATATATTGCACATTAGCACGTCGTTTTTTTACATATACATAAATATAGTTTTTTACTATTTTATTATAGGTAAGATCTATTACCGATGGAATTTTACTTAATCGTTCAATATATACAGAATCCGGAACATCACAAATTTCCGGATCAACAACTATCGAATCGGGATATTGTGATTTTATGGCATTTTTTATATACCATAAATCAATAAGACTATCTAAATTATCAACATAATTATTTTCTAAAACAGCACAATCTAAGCTATCTTTCTCGTTAAATGAACCATATGCAGTATCTATCGATAATAGATATAATAATACAATTACAAATAAGGTATATTTTATTTTCATTTTATAATCAATTTTAATGTAACAAATAACAAATTAAACACTGCTTTTTAAACAGCATTATTAACAACGATTATTAAAATTTGATTTGTTAGTGCAAATATGAAGCGAATATAAGAATTAGAATTTAAAACTACACCTAATTCCTATTGCATTTTGATTAGAATAATTATTTATCATAGATGGTTCGAGGCGAAAAGACAAATCATCGGAAACATTATAGTCAAATAAATGAGCATCAACTGTAGCATCGATAACATTAAGAATATAAATAGCAGATAGCCCTATTATATTATAATCGCGATTACGTCTATAGTTATCCTTAATACTCTTTACTATTTTGGATGAATAATACACTTCGTAATGATCTATAATTCCGTTCTCCATATCGTAATAAGCATTTTTATACTTATTATATTCGGCATTATTATGATTAAAATAATAAATAAATGTGCCGGCAGCTCCATAAATTATAGGTATTTTCCAATACTTTTTATTGTAAGCTTGCCCTAAGCCCGGAATAACAGCAGAATACATAGTAGCTTTATGTGGAGAATGCTTTTTTAACAGTTTATTTACATTCTCTACATCAAAAGCTTTTTCTTTTTTTGTTTCTTGAGCATTTAAAACTATTACAGAAACAAAAAAGATAACTATAACAAAAAAAAATCTTTTTAGAAAAAAATTATACAGCAAGATTATTACTTTTAAGAATATTATTTTTTGCTCATATCGATAACACTCATTATTCTTTCTAAATCTTCATCAGATTTAAATGGAATAACTATTTTCCCTGCTCCTTTACTATTTCTTTTCAAATCGATTTTTGAATCGAAAAAATTACCAAGATGATTTTTTAATTGAATATATTCTTCTTCAAGTTTTATTTTTCCATCTTTCTTAGGATTCTCTGAACTTGGGTTATTTATATTTCTAACTAACTCTTCAGATTTTCTTACAGAAAGACCTCCGTCAATAATCTTATAATATGTTTTTAATTGAGTTTTTGCATTCTCAATATTTACAAGAGCTCTGGCATGCCCCATAGAGATCTGTTTATCGCGTATTCCAAGCTGAATTTCAGCAGGTAATTTTAATAAACGCAAATAATTCGATACAGTAGATCTTTTCTTTCCAACTCTATCGCTCATGCTTTCTTGAGTAAGTCTACACTCTTCTATTAATCGTTGATAACTAATAGCTATCTCAATTGCATCAAGGTCTTCGCGTTGAATATTTTCAACCAAAGCCAACTCTAACAATTCCTGATCTTCGGCAAAACGAACAAATGCCGGCATTCTTTTTAGCCCGGCAATCTGAGAAGCTCGAAACCGGCGTTCCCCGGCAATCAGCTGAAATTTATGATTATTAATTTTCCGTACAGTAATTGGTTGTATTATTCCCAATTCCTTTATTGAAGTAGCAAGTTCGTTTAATGCTTCTTCATCGAAATTTTTTCTTGGTTGAAATGGGTTTACTTCAATTTTGTTAATATCAATCTCGTTAACAGAATCGGCAGTAACTGTCTTCTCTAGCCCTGCATCATCAATTAATGCTCCCAATCCTTTCCCTAATGCGTTTCTTTTAGCCATTCTCCTACAAAATAATAAAGTAAATAATATGTGTTAAGTTATTCTACAACTTTTTCTTCGTTGCTAATATTGGTGTTATTGTTTTTTTGTAATATTTCTCGTGCTAGGTTAAGATAATTTACTGCTCCTTTAGAATTTGCATCATAAAGTATTGCAGGTTTTCCATAACTTGGTGATTCGCTAAGCTTAATATTTCTTTGAATAATTGTATCAAATACCATTGATGCGAAATGTTTTTTAACCTCATCAACAACCTGATTTGCTAGTCTTAAACGAGCATCATACATTGTAAGTAAGAAACCTTCGATTTCTAAATTTTTATTTAATCGCGATTGAATAATTTTAATGGTATTTAGTAATTTCCCTAATCCTTCTAAAGCATAATATTCGCATTGAACAGGTATTAATACAGAGTCGGCTGCAGTAAGAGCGTTTACGGTTATTAATCCAAGCGAAGGAGAACAATCGATTAATATATAATCGTAATCGTCTCTAATTTTCTCAATAACTTTTATTAGCATAAATTCTCGGTCGGGCTGATTTAACATTTCTATTTCAGCTCCTACTAAATCAATATGCGATGGTATTAAATCTAAATTTTCTATTTCGCTGTTTAAGATTATACTTTTAGGATCAACATCATCAATTAAACATTCGTATATACTGGTTTTTATTGCTCGAGTATCGAAACCTGTTCCCGATGTGGCATTTGCCTGAGGGTCGGCATCTATAATAAGAACTTTCTTCTCTAATACTGCTAAACTTGCCGCTAAGTTAATAGCCGAAGTAGTTTTCCCAACTCCTCCTTTTTGATTCGCTAATGCAATTACTTTTGCCATATATATCGATTTTTAATTTCTAATATTGAGTGTTCTAATTTAAGTTAAAAATTTTAAAATAAGAAATCCAAAAATACAATTTTAATGTATTATTATAATTGAAGTAATTAAGAATTGTAAACAATTATCTTTGTTTTATTAACAACTTATTAACAATGCAGGCTGCATTATTTGATTAATAAGAACTTAGTACTAATTTTTTACTCCATATTCTGTTCCTGAAATTTTTTCAAACATTCTTCCAATAAATATTTTTTCTCTACAGGAGCAACTCCAATTTTTTCGCATACTAATCCACCGGCAATATTCGATATTGTAGCTATATCTGCGGCTTTTAACTTAGCGGCTAAACATAAACTTGCAATACTTATCATTGTGTCGCCGGCTCCCGACACATCAGCAATATCGCGAATTTCGGCCGGAACTATTTTGTAAGAATTGTTAGAACTTACAAATACTCCTAATTCCGACAATGTAACTAATATTATTTCTGTTGACAATTTTTTTTGCAATTTTTTACCAATTTCAAAAATACCATTAAAATCATCTTTCGCTATCTCCGATTTCATTCCTTCAACTAGCTCTTTAAAATTTGGTTTAAAGAGTGTTACATTTTTATAATTATTAAAATTACGTTTTTTAGGATCTACTAAAGTTACAATATTTTTTCTATTTGCTATTTTTACAATTTCATCAATTACTTTTGTTGTTATGCATCCTTTGTCGTAATCTTCAAATATTATGGCATCAATATTTCTCGATAAAATAATTTTTTTAATTCTATCAATCAATATTTTTTCTACTTCGCTATTCAATTCAGTATCAATTTCTTCATCAACTCTTATTAGATGTTGATTATCGGAAATAATGCGCGTTTTAACAGTTGTTTTTCTCGATTTATCTTCAACAATTCCTTCTTGCGATAATTTTCGTTTTTTTAACAAACTATTAAAAGTATGAGCTTTAGCATCGTTACCTATAACCGAACACAAAATAGCATTTGCTCCAAGTGCTTGTACATTAAGAGCAACATTAGCTGCTCCTCCAAGTCGATTTTCTTGATGTGTACTAGAAATAATTGGCACCGGAGCTTCCGGAGAAATACGACTAACTTTTCCCCACATATACGAATCAATCATAACATCGCCAATAATAATAATGTTAAAATTGTTAAACGAATCAAATATTTCTTTTATATTAATCTTACTCACAATTATATTTTTTACAAAGATAAAAAAATGATATTAATCTATTATTAGCAATAATTATAATTATTTTCTTTCAAGCATTACCTCGTATAAAACATCCCACATTTTTCCGGTAAGGAATAGTTTGTCGGAATTTTTATCGTATGCAATGCCATTTAATACCATATCGGCTTCATTTTTATATTTCTTCGGCACAAGATTACTACAATCGACTTTAGCTATAACTTTTCCGTTTTTAGGGTTAATAATAACAATATAATCGGTTTGCCATACATTAGCATAAATATTTCCGTTAATGTATTCAAGTTCGTTTAACATCGTAATTTCCCTTGAATTATCGCATACTTTTAGTTCCCCAATCTTATAAAAATAATTTGGATCGAGAAAATACAAAGTACTACTCCCATCGCTCATAATTAATTTTTCTCCATCGAAAGTAATCCCCCATCCCTCGGTAGGATATTGTATTTTGTTTATTAATTCAAAATTTTCTTTGTTGTAAACAAATCCCATTCTCGATCTCCATGTTAGTTGTATTATTTTATCATTATAAGCTGTTATTCCTTCTCCAAAAAATTGTCGAGGAATTTTCAAACTTTCTATTAGTTTACCTGTTTCTAACTCCACTTTTCTGAGCGATGATGCTCCATATTGTCCTGTTCCTTCGAACAATATTCCATTATCGACAAATAATCCTTGAGTATATGCTTTTGAATCGTGAGGAAATTTATTAATTATTTTTGCTCTATAATTTACAGGATGAATATCCGACAATAATTTAATCGACAATTCAGAATTATCAACAATATTATTTTCCTTATAAACTGCTAGCTTTATATTGCTATTCCCAACTGTAAAATCGGCAGTATTTAAAACAAATGAGTTATCGAGAAAATTAAATTTTAATTTTCTCTTATTATTTACAAAAACGATAAGAGAATCGGGTTTTATTGTATCTATCAAATAGTTTACATTAATAACTATATTATCGCCTGTAAAATATTGCCCTTTCTTATTAAGCGATATTTTTATAATATCTATTTTTATCGGTTCATCAATTATTTCCGATTTAGTTTCTTTTTGTTTAAAACTACTTTTGTCATTTTTATTTTCGGAACAAGAACTTACAATAATCAAAATCCCTATAATAAAATTTAGCAATATGATTTTCACAATTATTTGTTTTAATTTAACTTTTGTTTTACACTTTATATTTATTGAATAACTCTTTTAATCTATTCCAAAACGATTTCTTGCTAGATATTCGTTTTAATTCGTCTTTAATATCAATATTATAAACTTCGGGGTTTAATTCTTGCCATATTTTACTCCATCCAAGAAAGCCTCCAATATTTTTATCATCAATATAAATATCGGCATTTATTTTTCTACTTACAGTATTATCGTAAATTTCTTCGGGGTAATTTTTATTTACTGCATAAAATTTTATTCCATTTTTTTTACAAAATTCTACTGCATCACTAAGTTCTTTGCCAGTTCTGTATGTCCATAGAATTAACAAAGCCCCTTCGTCTTGCATTGCTTTAAGGGTTTCAAATGCAAACAATTTTGTTTTTCCAATCTTGGGATACTCATGTTCTACAATAGTTCCGTCAAAATCTACAGCAATCTTAATATTCAACATGATTTTTCAATAAGAATTCGAGCAATTACAAAAATAACATAATAATTCATAGGTTTAAATATTTTAATTAAATGAATAACTAAGCGAAAAGATATTTGAATATATTGCAATGGAATTATCACCAATATCGGTTAAAGCATAATCTATTCTAAAATCTTTATATTTAATTCCTAAACCAAAATTTGGTTGCATGGTAAGTTCTTTCGACATATTATAATTCTGCACTTTTTGGAAGTTACATATTCCTAATCGTAAAAATACAAAATCTGCGTAATCAAATTCAACACCTATCCTTGGCGTTATACTAAGAAAATCGGTTTGAATTAAAACATTTCTTTTCCCATCGAGAGTAATATCTACATCCAATTCTATTTGCGACGAAAATTTCTTATATATTTGAAAATTTCTTGAAACTCCGAAAATCACACGAGGGAGCGTTAATTCGAGAGCATCGTCAGGGGCAAAATTAAATACACTATCTTCAACTTCTATTAATAATTCGTTTTCGTTAAAATTCCACACATTGAAAGTAGATGTAATATCTTTCCCCATGGCAGCAAACATCCAATTATTATAGGAATATTGTATTCCTACATCAAGTCCAAACCCCCATGCATTTGCAAATTTTCCAATATTACGATATATTATCTTAACGCTACCTCCATATTTCAATCCTTTAATTTTGCTTTTTGATGAGTATGAAAACAGAAAAGCATAATCGGCTGCTGAGAAATACGAAATTCTATCGTAATCGACATTTCCATCTTTATCGATAAGATCTGTAGTATTTGGAATATCATCTACTCCAAAACGAATAAGAGACACTCCTATTCTACTATTTGTATCAAGAGCCATTGTCGCCCCAAGGTAATCGTATTTAGCAATTCCTGAAAAATATTCGGCATGCATTAATCCTGCGTCAAATTTTTTATCTATTCCCGACAAACCGGCAGGATTCCAATAACCGGCTGTTACATCGTTTACATTAGCAATTATTGAATTCCCCATCCCTAAAGAACGTGCTCCAACACCAATTGTAAGAAACTCGTTACTATATTTAGTTGTTTGAGAAAATATATTTATCGAAATAAAAATAAACAATAAAAATACATTTAATTTTTTAATCATTATTCGCATAATTAGAATTGATAAAGATACTTGAATCTAAAATAAAACCCATTAAGTATTCTATTTTTTACAAAAAAAACAATCTATAAAAGATATTCCTAATAATGTATTTTAAGACAATCAATAGTTATTTTCAAAATATTTAACAAACTGTTTTTTTTAACTTATTTTTGTGAAAAATATTGTTTAAAAATAACATATTATGAAAAAATCGCTGTTACGTTATATTCCAAATTCGCTAACTTCATTAAATCTTTTAACAGGATGTATTTCTATTGTTCTTGCTTTCGAAGGACATTTAATAATAGCCTCATATTTAGTATTATTATCATCAATATTCGATTTTTTAGACGGAATGACAGCCAGATTGTTAAATATGTATTCTGAATTAGGGAAACAACTCGATTCTATGGCCGACATGATAAGTTTTGGTTTAGTTCCAGCTATTCTTGTTTTTAATTTTCAGAAAAATAATTATTTAATGAATAACGGTTCTTTTAATTTGTTAGAATTATCATTTTCTGAATTATTACTCATGTTTTCTCCTTTTATCATTGCAATATTTTCGGGAATACGACTTGCAGAATTTAATATAGACAAAAGACAAAGCAATTCGTTCATTGGGCTTCCGACTCCTGCTAATGCTATATTTTTTGCATCATTAATAATTATATCAAATATTTATCCCGAAAGTTTTATTAATACGATTACAAATAATAAATTAATATTACTTGGAGTAATAATATTTTTCTCATTTATGTTAGTTGCTGAATTTCCTATGTTCTCGTTAAAATTTAAAAATCTTAAATTTTCAGAAAATAAAATTCGCTACTTCTTTATTGGAATATCTGTAATATTATTAATATCATTGCATACAGTTGCAATACCGATAATTATATTATTTTATATAATTTTATCGGCAATAAATAATTGGTTTATAAAACAAAAGTAATATTAACAAACAATAATTTTTTACAGCATGAAATTCATAGCCGAAATAAATGTAATGCCATTAAAAGCTTTACTCGACCCACAAGGAAAAGCTGTTACAAACAGCATGAAAAATATTGGTTTTTCTAACATCTCGAATGTTAGAATTGGGAAACATATAATTTTAGAGTTAGAAGCTGACACTAAAGAACAAGCAATGGGAAAAATAAATGATGCTTGTAATAAAATATTGTCTAATCCGATAATGGAAGGATATGATTATACTTTAAAAGAAATAAAAAACTAAAATATTCATCACTTTTTATTCATTACTTCAGTTTGTCTTTGTATTGATTCTTTATGAATAAGCTGAAGTAATTTTTTTACAAAATCTTCTGATAATCCAAGATTTTTCCCTGAGTTTATTCGTGTCTCAATAATTTTTTCCCAACGTAGTAATTGTAAAATTGTAATTTCGTTTTTACTTTTATACTCGCCTATTTTTACAACAATGTTCATTCTTTGCGATAACAATTCTAACATTTGATGGTCGATAGAATCTATTTGCTCTCTTAATGACTCTAGTTTACTAACAAAATTACTATTATGGGATATTGTTTTTCTAAAAACTAAATTATCTATTAATAAGTTAAATTCCTTAGGTGTTAATTGTTGAGCAGCATCGCTAAGAGCTTCTTTTGGATTACAATGCGATTCAATCATCAAACCATTAAAATTTAAGTCTAAAGCTTTTTGAGACACTTCTTGTATAAGTTCTTTTTTACCTGTTATATGACTAGGATCACATAATATCGGAAAATCGTGAAATTTGCTTTTAAACTCTATAGGTATTTCCCACTTGGGAATATTTCGCATCTGTGTTTTCTCGAAAGGATAAAAGCCTCTATGTACAGCAGCTAATTTTCTTATTCCTGCATTATAGAGTCTTTCAATTGCTCCAATCCAAAGATTAATATCTGGATTTATCGGATTTTTAACCAAAATCGGGACATCAATTCCAACAAGACTTTTAGCTAATTCTTGCATAGAAAATGGATTTGATGTTGTTCTAGCACCAATCCAAAATACATCGATATCGTATTTCAATGCTATTTCAACATGTTTGGGAGTAGCGACTTCAACTGCAACAAGTAAATTTGTTTCTTTCTTAACCTTTTTCAACCATATAAGGCCATCTTCACCAACACCTTCGAATGTTCCGGGGCGTGTTCTAGGTTTCCATACTCCGGCTCTAAAAATATTTACTTTTTTTGTTTTCTCAAGTTCAATAGCTGTTTTTAGAATCTGTTTTTCAGATTCGGCACTACATGGACCGGCAATTATTATTGGACCTTCTGTTAGATTATCGAACCACTTATTAATTGGTATAATATCTTTAAATATTTTCATTCTATAAAAATATATTTTTTACCGGTAAAGATAACTAAAGCTCAATTTTTAGGAAAGAAATATTTCAATAAGAAATGCTTACTGCTATTATCTACACAAAAATACTGTACCTCTTCTTGGTTTAATTGAATTATCGAGAGCTTTAATAATATAAAAATATGTCCCCTGACTTAGCTCGTTACCTGAACTATTTCTACCATCCCAAGTTACAATAGGGGCTTTTTGAGAAAACACTAATATTCCGGAACGACTAAAAACAGAAATACTATATTCAATTATTCCTGATGCTTTGATGATAAACAAATCGTTCTTACCATCACCATTCGGAGTAAAAACATTTGGGATTTCTAATACATCTTGAAATAATCCTTTTCTTTCTTTTGAGAAAATATTTCCCGAAGAAATTTCTTCTACCTTAAATTTTACAGAATATTCGCCTAAATTATCAAAGTTATATCTAATAGTCGGCAGAGTATCATTTATTTCAACTTCGCTTATTTTACCTTCATCAAAAATCCACGAAAAAAAATAATCACTCGTATCTGCTACTTCAAATAAAATTGTATCGGAATTCGAAAAGTAATTTCCTTCACAAAAAATAGTTTGAGAAGGAATTTTTTTTGCATTTATCCCAAACCCAACACTATCAATCTGAGCGTGAGCGAATTGAGAAAAATAAAAAATTGAAATAATAATAAATAATATAAATTTCTTCATTTATTAATTAATTTAAACGTAAATATATAAAATCGATTTTTATATATTTAAATTTTTTCAGTTAATTTTTTAACTATTTTAAAATTATAAAAGAATTCTTTAGCAATAATTCTTAAAATTGTATACGCAGGGATTGCTAAAACCATACCTGGTATTCCTGCTAAACTTCCCGCCATCATAATAACCAAGAATATTTCTAAGGGATGTGCCTTAACACTATTTGAGAAAATAAGCGGCTGAAACAACACATTATCAACAATTTGCACCGACACAAAGACAATTAACATATACATTATTAAAGGTAACAATTCTGTATAAAAAGCCATATCAATATTTACAGCAACACCTAGTATTACTCCCATAAACACACCTATTATGGGGCCTATATAGGGAATTACATTCATTATACCAACAAATAAACCAATAACTAAAGCATCGGAAAAATCTAATCCTACAATTGTAAGTCCAATTGAAATAAGCACTACAATAGCCAAAATCTGAATTATAATTCCTATAAAATATCTTGTTAATAACTTTTTTATAGATGATAATATATGTTTAGTTTTCTCTAAAAATTTATCCGGTATCAAAACTAATATTCCATTATAAAATAATGTTTCGTCTTTTAAAAAGAAAAAAGTTATAAACGAAATAGCAAAAAAAGTTATAAAAATATTACCTAATACACCTGCGAAAGTTCCGAAAAAATTGGACAACTTTGACACATTAACTAAAGAAATGAATTTTTTTGAAATATATTTTTCAAATGACTCATAATTCTTTATATCTAAATTTATTTTTTTTGCAAAAACTTCTGCGCTTTGAATTGGTTTTTCGAGATGTGTAACAACAGTTTGAACATCAATTTTTGATAATTCATTTGTCTTATTTACTATTAGCGGAATAAATATTCTAAAAAAAATAAGAATAACACTCCACAATAACACCACTGTAATAAAGGCGCTTATAGCTTTTGGAAATTTAATTTTCTTAATATGAATCTTATTTAATAGTTCAACAAGTGGTCGACCAATTATTGATAATACTCCGGAGATTAAAATATAAATAACTACTGATTTGAAATACCACAAGAAATAAACAACAAATAATACTCCAATGGCTATAAAAATATATTTTAAATTTTTATTCATATATTTATAATTTATTAACTAATTATATGAATTAGTTAATATTTATTGCTATTTAAAACTTTGAAATATACCTATTCTAATCGAATATTTTTAAAAGTACTTATAGACATATATTTTTAAAAAACATAGATATTTGCTAAGCTCTAACACTTAACATTTTCTGCAATTAATAAAATTTAAATATACAAATTTATTTTCTTTTATTACGAATTATCTATATGAAGAATAATTATGTAGCTAATTACAACGAATCAATTAAATAAGTTGTGAATTGTATATAATTGAAAGATTAATCGAAATTAATTTTTGATTCTTTGTCTTAAAACCATGAATAACAGACTAGATTTTTCTAATTAAAAGTAGCTATTACAGTTTGTGCCCCTTTAACTTCTTGATTAAGATTTACATTAATTTTAACATTTACAGGGACAAATACATCAAGTCTGGAGCCAAATTTAATAAAACCCATTTCCGATCCTTGTATAATTTTTTTATTCTCTCTCGAGTAATAAACAATTCTACGTGCAACAGCTCCGGCAATTTGTCTTACAAGTATCGATTGTTTTTCGGGATTTTCAATTACAACTGTAGTTCTCTCATTCTCGGTTGATGATTTGGGAAGTTTTGCAATTAAAAATTTACCTGAATGATATTTAAAATATTTAATTATTCCGCCAATAGGAAACCAATTTATATGAATATTCCAAATTGACATAAATATAGAAATTTGAATACGTTTATCTTTATAATATTCATTTTCGTATGTTTCTTCAATAACTACAATACGACCATCTGCAGGAGCATAAATATTATTCTTATCGATTACAACATTCCTGACCGGTCTTCTGAAAAAGCGAACAATAAATAAAAAAAATATTATCGATACAATAATTACACTTGTTGCGGCAATATCGTTTACTTCAATTAAGAATACTAATAAGCTGTTTACTGCAAGTAACAATAAAAATAATGTATATATTATTCCTCTTCCTTCTTTATGAATAGTCATGTTTTAAATTTATAATTATGATATTAACTGCAAATAAATAAAATATATTGGTAATGACAATAAAACAGCATCAAAACGATCTAAAATTCCACCATGACCAGGCAGAATATTTCCAGCATCTTTGACGTTTTCACTACGTTTCAGCATAGATTCTGTTAAATCGCCAAATGTTCCAATTATCGATGCTATTATTGACACAAATATCCATTGTCTAAATTCCAAATCTTTAAAAAATAAAGAAATTATATAAGCTGTAAGAAGCGATAATAATACACCTCCCAAAAAGCCTTCCCACGATTTTTTAGGCGAAATGCGTTCAAACAATCTATGTCGTCCAAAAGAAACTCCAAAAACATACGCAAAAGAATCGTACGACCAAGTAAGAAACAAAAATCCCAATAATAAATGAGAGTTATATATTGTTGACGAATTTAAAAATACAATATAATTAACAAGAGAAAATGGTACAGCTATATACAATACTGCAATAATTGTATACGCAATATTAATAAACGGCTTTTCTTTTTTTCGATAAAGCTCTATTATAAAAACACTTACAACTAAAAATATTACAACTAAAAATATTTTAGAACCTATAAGACTTTGAGCATAGAAATAATTTGAGATAAAAACAGAAACGCCAATAATAATCCCATTTATTCTTTGAACATTAATATTTTTTTGAGAAACTAAATTATAAAACTCGTTCATTCCCAAAACAATAATCCCTAAAAACAAAATAAGAAAAAGCCATTTATTTATTGCAATTGCACCAACAACCACAACAACAAAAACAAGCCCTGTTAAACTTCGTTTAATTAAATTGTTCAAATTTTACTATTTATAAATTTTACTTATCTTCTTTTTCTGATTCTTCGCTAACATTTTTCTTTATATTTTCTCCAAGATTTACGTTCTCTTTTTCAGATTCATTTTTATTCTCCATTAATTCTTCAGAAGTTTTTCCTTTTCTCTTTCCGAAGATTTTTTCAAGATTATCAGAAAATATCACTTCTTTTTCGAGCAATATTTCAGCAAGTTGAGTTAATTTTTCTTTATTCTCTTTTAGTATATTAATTGCTATTTTATAAGCTGCATCAATAATATCATTTACTTCTTTATCGATAAGTTCGGCAGTTTTTTCGCTATATGGTTTGGTAAACATCATATCGCTTTGCCCTGTAGAGTCGTAGAAACTGATATTTCCTAATTTTTTACTCATTCCAAAATAAGTAACCATAGCATATGCCTGTTTAGTTACTTTCTCCAGATCGTTTGCAGCTCCGGTAGATATTTCGTTAAAAATTAATTCTTCGGCAGCCCTACCTCCAAGAGTAGCACTCATTTCGTCGAGCAATTGTTCTCGAGTGGTAATCTGTCGTTCTTCTGGGAGATACCAAGCAGCACCAAGAGCTTTTCCTCGAGGTATTATTGTAACTTTAACTAATGGACTGGCATGTTCGAGTAGCCAACTAACTGTTGCATGTCCCGACTCATGAAAAGCTATAGTTTTTCGTTCTTTTTTAGATATAAGCTTACTTTTTCTTTCAAGTCCACCAATTATACGATCAACAGCATCAAGAAAATCTTGTCTCTCAACAAATTTCTTGTCTTTACGAGCAGCAATCAATGCCGATTCGTTACATACATTAGCAATATCTGCTCCAGAAAACCCCGGAGTTTGTTTTGCAAGAAAATCTATATCGAGATGTTTCTCTAATTTTATTGGTTTTAGGTGAACATCGAATATTTCTTTTCTTTCGTAAAGATCGGGTAATTCGAGATGAATCTGTCTATCGAAACGTCCGGCACGCATTAATGCTTTATCGAGAATATCTGCTCTATTAGTAGCAGCCATAATAATTACACCTACGTTATTAGCAAAACCGTCCATTTCGGTTAACAACTGATTTAGTGTATTTTCGCGTTCGTCGTTTGCTCCCATATTTGCATTTCGTCCTCTAGCTCTTCCTATAGCATCTATCTCGTCGATAAATATAATACATGGGGCTTTTTCTTTTGCCTGTTTAAATAAATCGCGAACTCTCGAAGCGCCAACACCAACAAACATCTCAACAAAATCGGAACCCGACATTGAGAAAAATGGCACATTTGCCTCTCCAGCAACTGCTTTAGCCAATAATGTTTTACCGGTACCCGGAGGGCCAACCAGCAATACTCCTTTGGGAATTTTACCTCCTAAATCGGTATATTTTTTTGGTGTTTTTAAGAAATCAACTATCTCACGTACTTCTACTTTTGCTTCTTTTAATCCGGCAACATCTTTAAAATCGGTTTTTATATCTGCTTCTTTATCGAAAAGTTGAGCTTTCGATTTTCCAACATTAAAAACGTTTCCTGCACCTCCGCCTCCGGCTCCTTTAGCCATACGACGAAAAACAAAAAGCCAAATTAATACAATTAAAAGAATAGGAAATACCCATTCCATTATTTTTGAAAAATAATTAACACGATTCTTATAACTAACTTCAATGTATTCGTCTTTCAAATATTTTTCCTGAGCATCGGAAAGTTTCTTTTCAAAAATTTCAACAGATCCGATAGTAAAAAAATATTGAGGAGCAGAACCAGAAATTCCTAATCCTTTTTTTTGGGCAACATCTTTATATCTAGAATTGCTTAGTCGATCTTTCTTAATATAAATTTCAGCCATTTGCCTATTAATAACTTCTATCTTATCGACATCGCCATTTCTAAGCATACTTCTTTCGAATTCTTGCCAAGTTATTTCTTTTGGCCCTGTATTTCCAAGGCTAAAAAATTGTAATGCAAGAAAAATAATGGCAATAGCACCATAAACCCAATAAATATTAAATTTAGGCTTCTGTTTCTTTCCTTTATTTTTGCTATCCGGCTTACTATTTAAAGTAGGATCCGGTTTTTCATTTTTTAATTTATTATCTGCCATTTCTATATTTGCTAAATTTTTTATTCTTTTATTTATCTTCGACTCTAGTAATTATGGAATCGCCCCACAAATCTTCAAGTTTATAAAAATCTCTATGTTCTTTTTGAAATATATGTACAATAATATTTGAGTAATCGAGCAAAACCCATGTAGAATTATTCATTCCCTCTTTATGCCAAACTTTTTCGTTCAGATTTTCCCTCACTTTATCTTGCACTGAATCTGCAATTGCATCAACTTGAGTATTTGAATCTCCATGACAAATAACAAAATATTCACAAACAGAATTGTCAATATGACGCATGTCTAAATTTACAATATCTTTCCCTTTTTTTTCTAAAATTCCTTCAATAATACTATTTAGCATTTCTTGTAATTCAACTTCTTTTTTGTGCATTTAAACAATTTTTCATTTTATTATTCAACCAATTTACAAAATTAGTCAAATAATTATACTTAATACAATAACTACGACACAATATCAAATTTTATTCCCTTTTCAAGAAAATTTGTATTTTTCAATATTTGGCATAAATTTATGACATAAATAAGCAAAACATGAGAATTTGTCATAACTATGCAAAATAATTTCATTTTATATTTTAATCTACAATAAATAAAACATAGTGAATAAAATAATACATTTAGCTTCAATATCGTCGACTAATATTTATGCCAATAAGATATTAAAAGAATCGACACCTGAAAATGGAACAGTAATTATTGCAGACAATCAAACATCAGGACGAGGACATGATAAGAATAAGTGGGAAAGTCAGGACAAAATGAATTTAACTTTTAGTTTAATATATTATCCTGTTTTCTTGCCAATAATTAAGCAATTTTATTTATCGAAATGTATTTCGATTGGCATATTAAATTATTTAAAAGAATACTCTAACAATATTAGTATTAAATGGCCTAACGACATATATATAGGTAACAAAAAAATTGCAGGAATATTAATAGAGAATTCAATAAGAGGAAATTCCTTATTGAATTCTATTATTGGGATTGGGTTAAATATTAATCAGAAAAAGTTTCTTAGCGATGCTCCTAATCCTATTTCTTTATATCAGCTAAGCAATAAAGAATATAATCTTAAAACAGAATTATCGAAACTTATAAACAGTATAAACACATATTATGCTAAGCTTAAAAATAAAGAATATTCAGAAATGGACAATCTTTACTTTAGTAATCTTTACAGGATTAATAAATATTTCCGATATAAAGATAAAGACGGTATTTTTGAAGGCAAAATAATAGGTATTTCAGAATTTGGCTATTTACAAATAGAAACTAAAGAAAAAATTATTAAAGAATATGACTTTAAAGAAATTCAATTTTTAGATATTTAGCATTATTATATTTGCGAATTAAAATACATTGTTAACTGATCGGCAATAGTATCTATTCCTTTCTGTAACTGTTTTTTTATCATCATTTTCATCATTGGATTTAGCTCGGTTTTCAATGTTAATCGCATTTTGGTATCGTTTTCTGCAACATCAACAAATTGTATCCACAAAATAAAATCGAATGGCACTTTTCCATCGCCACTAATTTTAATAAGCTTTGGAGCTTCTTTCTCGATAATTTTCATACCAACTTTCCCAATATCTTTAACTGTAAAGCTACAAGTATCTTGAGTAGCTTGGATATCGGAAACTTTATCGGGAGGAATTAACTGTTTTAAATTATTAAAATCACCAATAAATTCATAAACTTTTTCGTTTGATTTATTTATTGAGCATATTTTACTTACTACTTTTGTCATTTTACTTTCTTTATTATTTTTTAATATTATTTCATCCAATTCTCTGGATCATCTCTCCATTGTGCGAGTGTTTTGAGATTTTCTTTTTTCACATAGCTTGTTTCTAAAGCCATATTAATTAATACATTGTAATTACTAAGTGCAAATAACTTAACATTTTCATCATCGAAAGCTTTTTCCGATTTATTAAAACCATAAGTAAATATTGCAGACATACCCTTTATCTCGGCACCGGCTTCGCGCAAGGTTTTTACGGCACGCAAGCTACTCATTCCGGTAGAGATAAGATCTTCGATAACAACAACTGTTTGTCCTTTTTTAAATACTCCTTCGATAATATTTCCCATTCCATGTTGCTTAGCAGAGGCTCTAACATATACAAATGGTAATCCAAGTTCTTCGGCAACTAATACTCCTATTGCTATAGCTCCGGTTGCAACACCTGCAATTACATCGGGCATGCCATATTTATCTAAAATAAGCTTAACAAATGCATTTTTTATTAATTCTCTTGCCTCGGGGAAAGACAATATTTTTCTATTATCGCAATATATTGGAGACTTCCATCCGGAAGCCCAAGTGAAATAATTTGTAGGTTCTAATTTAATTGCATTAATTTGCAATAATAATTTTGCTATTTCTTTTTCCATAAAACATAATAATTAATCATAGTAATTTGCTTTGGCAATTATTTTTTAAGCAGTTTTTACAAATGTATAAAGTTTTTTATAATCAACGAACAGTTTTTTTATCAGATAACGATAATTATTTTTTTGATAATAAATTTGGAATTTTTTATAGGTATATCGACAATAATAGTTTTAAGATGATTCTTGAGATATTTGAAAAGACTAAGGCTATCGATCAATTACATGTTTATAATAAAGATACAAAGAAATTATTTGAGTTATTCTCATCATTCTTTACAATAATAGATGCTGCAGGAGGTTTGGTAAAGACTCGTGAAAATAAAATTCTTGTTATAAAAAGACGAGGTATTTGGGATTTACCAAAAGGGAAAATCGAACCGGGAGAAAGCACTACCGAAGGAGCTTTGCGAGAAGTTGAAGAGGAATGTGGAATTTCTAATCTCGAAATAAAAAAATTAATTACTATTACTTATCACACCTACACTTTAAACAATAAACGTATATTAAAACGCACCTTTTGGTACGACATGGCACATAATGGCAATGCTGAACTTACTCCACAAACGGAAGAAGAAATCACGGAAGCAAAATGGATATCAAAATCGGATATTAAAGACGTTTTAAAAAACACCTTTCCATCGATAGTTGAAGTTTTAGACAAAGGATTGCAACAGTAAAAAGTTATTTTTACAAATCGCCTCGAACTTTCATTATTTTAAATAAAGTAAACTCAAGATTTTCTGCAGGACTAGGGGCCGGCGATAACAATAACTTCCCTTCCTTATCGATTAAGAAATATGTTGGGAATGCTCGTATATCGTACTCTTTCAGAATGTGAGGTTTATTACCGTAATAAAGAAATTTCCATGGGTATTTCTTTTTATCAACGAATCTCTTCATTTGTTCGTAACTATTATCGGCACAAATCATAACAATTTCGAAATCATTAGAATGTCTTTCGTATAATTTTCTTAACATCTCAAACTCTTGAATACATGTATAACTAGATGATGTACAAAAGCCTAGATATACATACTTGCCTTTAAAATTACTTAAAGAAACAAGATTACTGTCGGTATCGTATAACAGAAACTCTGATGGAGCAAAACCTTTTAATAAACGAGTAACTTTTGTGTAAATATTGTCAGCTATTTTCTTATGTTCTTCGATTGTGGTTTGGTTTCTTAACGAATCGAGAACTGTTAACATTGCAGATCTGTAGAATTTGTCGTTATAAAACTCATCGTAAAGACATTTCAAAATTACAAACTCTTTTAATGTGTCGTTTTTTAATATGTTATCGTAACTTAAAGTCGATTTTAGGGCAAAAATACTTTTTTGTCGGTTAATATTTTTATATATTTCTTTCCCATGTTCGGTTCGTCCGAAATATAAAAAATAATTGTCGTAAACCTGATTAAACAAATCCATATATGCTGTGTTTCTGTATAAAACATTTTTATTCAGATAATACGAATTTGAAATACTTTTGGTTTTATGCTGATATGATAAATGTTTAAAAGCTGCGTATTTATATTTTTTATAATTAATAAAATATGGGTTTTTATAGTTGCAAAATATAGAATCGATTTTACTAATAGCATCTTCTACATTTATTCCCGATGCCTTTGTATATATTTTGTAAGCATTTTGATTAATCATTCTATCATATTCGTAATTAAAATATGCTAAAATATAATTCAATTCTTTTTCGGATGAATTAGCAATTCCTAAATGATATTTTATTTCTTTAAAATATGGATTAAGCTCTTCGACAATGGTTTTATCTTGTTTTTCGGGAAACAACAATTCGTATTCATGTTGTGGTTCGATAAAAACAAATGCTTCGTATACTCCTAAATGTAAAAATATATATTGTGTTTCTTTTATATTAATATTAACCGAGAAATCGCCGTTCTCGCTTACTTCGCATTCGGCAAGCGGTTTTTCTGTATTCGTAATAAAATCGGTATATGTAATAAATTCAAGCTTAGAATTTGCGTAATCGGGAATATTACCAAACAAATGTGTTTTCTGAGAAAATGATGAAAACACAACACTAAAAACAATAAGAACAGATATAAGAATACTTTTGCTATTTAACATATAATTTTTATTAATATAATTTTGCATGTGGCATATTTTATACCAAAGTAATAATTAATATTTTATTTGGGTTGTTTCAAGTTTAAGTTATATGGAATAAACATACTTACATCGCCTCCATGACGAAGCACATCGCGAACAATTGTGGAATTTATAGGTGTATGTTCGGGCATTGTTAAAAGGAAGACTGTTTCTATTCTATCATACATTGCCTTATTCGATTGAGCTATAGCTCTTTCGTACTCGAAATCGGATGAGGTACGTAAACCTCGCAATATATATTTTGCATTTACTTTTTTACAATAATCAACAGTTAAGCCTTCATAATAATCAACCTCAATATTTTTGCACCCATCAAAAACTTGTTCTATAAAATCTCTCCGTTCTTCGAGAGAAAAAAAACTATCTTTATTTGCATTATATCCAATTGAAATAATGATTTTATCGAACAAAGGCATTGCACGTCTGACTATTGATTCATGACCAAGAGTTATAGGGTCGAAACTGCCGGGAAAGATTGCTGTTTTTTTCATTTAAAATGGTTTTAATCTACAAACTTATTATAATTATTACTACTTGCCAAATAAACAATTTCTTCTATTTTTGTTATTACCTTAATTTCGCAACCATATAAAAATACTAAAAAACTAGAAGTCTAAATGTATTTTTACTTTATTTCTAATTTAAAACTGTAGAATAATACTACTTATAAAGCCACTAATTTTTCTTTTAGATACTTTTTTATCAAATAAAAGAGTGTTATCATAAAAATTGTACTATTCATAATACTGCTTTATCAAGATATTGATTATAAGACAAATAACACAACAGCATGTATCCATGCTTACTACAAGTAATAGGTCTTAATTCTTCTAAATTAATCGATAATATGGTTGTTTTGTGAATAATTTCAATATCCATTCCCTCCTCCGATACACCCATCTACCTGCAACTGTAATAAAGCGAAAAACAAATCGCTTAATCCTAGTTGTAGGTGTAATATTATCAAACACCTTTGAAACCAGTGTTATAAAATAATTGTAAAAATTTTCAATCATTGCTATGATAATCATGAAACTACAATTTTTATTTAAATATGAGAATGGAAGATGCTTCCAACCAAAATCATTATTCATTTCATCAAATATCTTTTCACTTGTGCCACTAACATTGTAATATTCTATAACTGCTTTTTCTGTTGATTTATGATTATTAGTTAAAATTGAACGATATATATAATTATCTTTTGTAAATATATCAAGTTGATTATCTGTACTTTTTTTGCGTATAATAAGCAAACAATAATTTCTATCGTCATAAAATTGAGTAAATGGAATGGATGCTACTTCATAGTTTTTAAAGTTAATTTCAACAGTTTCCCTATTTGAAATATCATTAAATTTTTCAAATAAATTTCCACTCTTATTTGCCCGAACATAAAATAACTTACTATGTTTATCGACTATTTATTTACTTTTCAAAATTCTTCAATATTTTTTTTTGATTAAAAATACAGATTGTTAATAAATAACATATAGAATAGAAATTTGTTTTGTATTATAAAGTGCTTATAAAAACAATTAAAAAATTAAATTTTATCAAGAGTAATAATTGATATTGGATATTTATTTTTTTCGTCTGCATCAAAATCTTCTTTTTTTATTTCGTGCCATTCATCAGGATTTATTTTTGGAAAAAAAGTGTCGCCATCGAAAGAATGATGTACTTTAGTTAAATATATTCTATCGGCATAATTTAAGGCTTGTTTGTATATTTCTCCTCCTCCGATAATAAATATTTCAGTATCGTTTTTTGCATAATTAATAGCATCTTCAAGAGAATTTACAACTATACAGCCATCTTGTAAATAATTTTTGTTTCGAGTAATAATAATATTTGTACGTTTAGGAAGAGGCTTTCCGAAAGATTCGAATGTTTTTCTTCCCGAAATAATGTGGTGTCCGGTAGTGGTTTCTTTAAAATGTTTCATGTCGCGGGGAATGTGCCATAATAAATCATTATTTTTCCCTATTACATTATTTTGTGCTACAGCAACTATTATTGAAATCATAAGCTATTTTTTAAAAAAGATATTGAATTTTAAATTGAAATTGCTCCTTTAATGTGTGGTAGAGGATTATAATTTTCTAATTTAAAATCGTCAAATACAAAATCGAAAATATTTTTCTTTGCCGGATTTATAATCATATTGGGTAATTGTTTTGGTTTGCGCGATAGTTGAGTTTTTACCTGTTCTAAATGGTTAAGATAAATATGAGCATCTCCTAATGTATGAACAAATTCATATGCTTCAAGGTTTGTTGCTTGAGCAATCATCATTGTTAATAATGCGTATGAGGCAATATTAAAAGGAACACCTAAAAATATATCGGCACTTCTTTGATATAATTGACAGGAAAGTTTCTCGTTTGCAACATAAAACTGAAATAAGATATGACAAGGAGGAAGCGCCATATTATCTAAATCGCCTACATTCCAAGCACTAACAATATGACGGCGCGAATCGGGATTATTTTTAATACTCTCTATTAGGTTTGAAATTTGGTCGATATGCCCACTGTTGTACGATGGCCACGAACGCCATTGGTATCCATATATGTGTCCTAAATCGCCTTTTTCATCGGCCCATTCGTTCCATATTTTCACCCCATTATTATTAAGATATTTAGTATTTGTGTCGCCGTTTAGAAACCATAATAATTCGTGAATAATCGATTTGAGATGTAATTTTTTTGTTGTTAATAAAGGAAAACCATCTTGTAAATTAAATCGCATTTGATAGCCAAATGCACTAATCGTTCCGGTGCCTGTTCTGTCTCCCTTTTCTGTTCCGTTTTTCTGTACATGATTTAATAAATCGAGATATTGTTTCATGGTAAAGTATTTATTAAGCTAATAATTGCATTAATTTATTTTGCTAAGTTATATTAAAATGTATAAATATTAAGAACTAAAATATTCGTTTTTTTTTGAAATGTAATAAAAATTAATTCATAACTTTAAAATTATTTTTTTGTTGAAATTCAAAAACGCTTATATGAAATTTAATAACAAAATTGCAATAGTTATTTTTATTGTTTTGTTTGCCTGTAATAAAAAAGAAAATACTGAGTATGTTACTTCAATTAAAAAATGGCAAACAGAACGGATAGAAAATTTAAAAAGCAAAACCGGATGGTTAAATTTAGCAGGTTTGTATTGGTTAGATGAAGGAGAAAATAGTTTTGGCAGCGATTCTTCTAATAAGATAATTTTTCCTAGAGAAACTCCGGAAAATATTGGGGTTATTACTTTGCATGATAGTATATTAAAAATAAAAATAAATAAAAGTGTTGATGTATATTGTAATAACAAAAAGATTTCGGAAAAAAGAATTAAAAGTGATGCATCGGGAAAAGCAAGTTTGTTTGAGCTGAATTCGTATGCATGGCTAATAATAAAACGAAATGGGAGATATGCTATACGTTTACGAGATTATAATAATGAATTAATTGGTAAAATAAATACAATTCCAACATATCCAATAAATAAAAAATGGAGAATTAAGGCGAATTATATTGCATTTGACAAGCCTGAAAATATGTTTGTGCCTAGTATTATTGGTTATACTAGTGTAGTTAAATGCTATGGAGTAATAGAATTTAATATTAATAATCAAACTTACAGTTTAAAACCAATTATGAATAATGACGGTAGTTTTTTTGTGATTTTTGCCGATAGAACTTCGGCTAATGAGACATATGGTGCTGGCAGATTTCTTGATGTTGATAAACCTAATGAAGATAATATTACATATATTGATTTTAATAAAGCTTATAATCCTCCATGTGTATTTAATAAATTTGCAACTTGTCCGTTGCCTCCAATAGAGAATATTATTCCGGTATGTATTCCGGCTGGTGAGAAAATTGGAGATAATTTTGGGAAACACTAATTGTAAATAATTAAAGTTTACCTAGTTTAAAATAATTTATCGATCCTATTATTGCAGGAACAGCAATATTTATTATCCAAACCATTATCGATGCCATAATTATTCCTAAAGTGTTTGATGTAAAAATGCCGATAAAAAGAATTGCAATAGAACCTCTTATTCCTAATTCTGACAATGTTGTTGTGGGAATAATTGTCATTGTTAAATATGTTATTGATATTGTTATAAATGCATTTATGAATGAAATGTGAACATCGAAAAATATTAATAATAAGTAGAATTGATAAATAAAAATGAAATATCGAAGAATACTAAGAGAAATAATAAGTAGTAATTCTTTTTTTGTTTTTGATTTTAAATAGAATAAAGTATTTTCATATCGATTTAAGAATTTAATTTTTGATATTAATATTTCAGAAATCTTAAAAGTTAAATATTCGTAAAATCCAATAAATAGAAGAAAGCAAGAAAGTACTATTAAATATATAATATTTATATTCTTATTAACTGCAAGTTCAGAATATTTGAAAAAGAAATAAGTTAACGAGATTATTCCAAAAATTAGACTTGTAATAAATTGGCTATAACTTCCTAATGCAGTAGCAATGATGCTTTTCTTTCTATTTTGTTTTTCTAAAACTACAATTCTGCCACCAAGCTCTCCAACTCTATTTGGGGTAAATATTCCGATTGTAACTCCGGCAAATACGCCTTTAAGAGATTTTACAAATGAGATATTTTGTATTTTTTGCAATAGATATTTCCATTTAATTGCTTCGATTGACCAGTTAATTATCATTAAAAATATTACAAGAAATAGTAAGAGTGTTTTTGCCGATGACTTATGAAAAATATTTTCGATTATTGAATTTAAATAGTCAAAATTTGAAAGTTTGTGATATATATATCCATACGTAATGGTAATAATTATAAAACTAAGAATATATTTGTGTGATTTTTTTGATATCATTATATTTATATAATTAAGTGATTCGTAGTGATTTTATAAAAATAAATATATTTATATTATAATTTTGTTTCTTTATATGAATTTTAAGAAAAATTAAATGGTAAAACCTAAGAAATATCTTGGACAACACTTTTTAACCGATACTAATATTGCACAGAAAATAGTATTGGGATTAGGAGAAGATGTGAGGTCGAAAGTACTTGAAATTGGACCTGGGACAGGGGTGTTAACACAATATTTGTACGATAAGTATAAATCTGATTTTTTTGCCATAGAAATTGACAATGAAGCATTTGAGTATTTGCAGACTCAATATCCGTCTATTGGTAAGAATTTGATAAATGCCGATTTCTTAAAAATAAATATTAAAGATTATTTTAATACAGAAATGTCGATTATCGGAAATTTTCCTTATAATATATCGTCTCAAATATTTTTTAAAGTGCTAGAGAATAAAGATATCGTTCAGAATGTTGTGTGCATGATACAAAAAGAAGTTGCCGACAGAATTAGAGCAAATCATGGAAATAAAACATATGGAATTTTAAGTGTATTTTTGCAAGCATATTACGATATCGATTTTTTATTTAATGTTAAACCCGGAGTATTTAATCCGCCCCCGAAGGTTGATTCGTCGGTAATACGTTTGAAACGAAACAATAAGAAAAAGCTTGGATGTAACGAAAAATTATTTTTTAATATTGTAAAAACAGGATTTAATCAAAGAAGAAAGACATTACGAAATTCATTAAAAAGTATTGTTGCAGATGTTAGTCAAGAAGAAGAGATTTTTAAAAAACGCCCCGAACAATTAAGTGTTGATGAATTTGTTAGATTAACGAATATTATTGAATCGAAATTAGAAGATACTAAATGCTAAGTAAATAGTTTTTAATATGCAGTTTGAATTAACTAAAGAATATGTCGATAGACTTCGCGAATTTATTGAATTAAATGACGAAGTTGCAGCTTTTGAAATGATAAAAGATTTGCATCCGGCTGATATTGCCGAGATTTACGATGAATTAAATATCGATGAAGCAAAGTATATACATGTTAAACTCGATAGCGAAAAAGCTGCAGATGTATTAATTGAATTAGAAGAAGACGATAGGCATAGATTTTTAGAAGCCTTACCTAGTAAATTAATTGCAAAGCAAATTATCGACAACCTTGATTCCGATGATGCTGCTGATGTTATTGGGGAATTATCAGACGATAAAAAAGATGAGGTTATCTCTTTTATAGATGACCTAAAGCAGGCCGGAGATATTGTTGATCTTTTAAATTACGATGAAGATACGGCCGGTGGTTTAATGGCTAAAGAGCTTATTACGGTTAACGAAAATTGGAATATTAATACCTGCTTAAAAGAAATGCGTAAGCAGGCTTCAGAGATTGATGAAATTTATTATGTATATGTAATTAATAATGATGGAATATTAGTTGGAACACTTTCGTTAAAGAAGTTATTATTGTCAACATCTTTAGCTAAGGTTAAAAATATTAGTAATAAAGATGTTATTGCTGTAAAAACAGACGAACCATCCGAAGAAGTAGCAAATATAATGGACAAATATGATTTGGTTGCTTTGCCTGTTGTCGATTCTATTGGAAGATTGTTAGGTAGAATTACTATCGACGATGTTGTAGATGTAATTCGCGAAGAAGCTGAAAAAGATTACCAGATGATATCGGGTATATCCGAAGATGTTGAACCTACAGATAATGCTTGGAGATTAACACGCGCGAGAATACCATGGCTGTTTATTGGTTTATTTGGAGGTATTATTGGTGCTTTAGTCTTAGGAAATTACAAAAATGACCTTGGAGTAAATCCTCAAATGGCATTTTTCATTCCTTTAATTGCAGCAATGGGAGGAAATGTTGGAGTGCAATCATCGTCAATTGTTGTTCAGGCATTGGCAAATAAAACAATTGGTTTTGGAGGACTAGGAAAAAGACTTTTAAAAGAATTGCATGTTGCATTTATTAATGGAATAGTATTATCATCTGTAATTTTTTTATATAATTATTTCTTTAGCGATTCATTTGCTTTAACAATTACAGTTAGTTCTGCATTATTCTCAGTAATAATATTTGCATCTTTATTCGGAACTTTTGTCCCAATGGCTCTTAAAAAAATTAAGGTAGATCCTGCATTAGCTACCGGACCGTTTATTACAACTGTAAACGATATCTTTGGTTTAGTTATTTACCTTATGATTGGACGAGTTTTCTTTGCAATATTTTAAAATATCTTCCAGTAATAAATAAGAAGAAATAAAATTGGCACAAAAATGCCTATTGCAGTAAGCCATGCTCCACGACCGGTAATTCCTTTTTTCCCTTTAATAATAAATAAGCCCGAAATGGCTAAAATTATTAATGCTATTGCAAAAGTGTCGGATATTAGTGTCCACCATTTTTTTGGATTGTAGTGTAAATAATTTAACTGATGAAATATAGGACGTTTTTTCGATGTTTCGAGAAGAGCAGATTTTGTTTCTGTGTTAATAATAATATTGCCATTTTTTACAAAAATTTTTAATGTCTTTTTCGATGGATAATAAAAATTTTTAAATTTTTCTTGAGGAGCAATTTCATTTGTGATATTAATAGCAGTTTGTTTATCAATATTTGTTAAATCGTATTTATTGTTAATTGTAAATTCTTTAGTATGTAATATGTAGTTTGGATTCCAGTCGTCTAAATGATTTAATGCAATACCCGATAGAGCATAAATTACTGTAAATCCAAAAAATATATACCCTAAATCTCTATGCACTATTCTATTTAATTTTCGTAGTTTCATAATATACAAAGGAAAAAACTGTTTCAAATATTTGTAGATATTTGAAACAGTTTATATTTTTTAAATAAACAATCGTTTAGCTTTAAGCTATAAGGAATCTTTTTTAGTTCCTTCAGTTTCTTGTTCTAAGACTTTATAATTATTACATAATACAAAATATTCAGATAAATAACCTTTTTCGCTATTTTTAATTTCTTCGCGCAATTTATTTATATGATCCATTTCTGTAGTATGGTGGTCGGCATCACTTTCTTGTATGTTTTTCTCCTCATCACGAGAATGCTCTTCACCTTCGGCATGTTCTTTTTCTCCCATTTTGGCAACTATTTTATCCAAATATTCGTTGTCAATTTTTAATTCTTTAACAATTCCTGTTACTATAATAGTACTTCCTTCAATGTTTTTATTGAATTCTGTTATTTCTTTACCTGCGTTAACATGAATATCATTTTCGGAATTTTCCGAAATGAGTTTTAATTTTTTGCCCCCATGTTCACATACATGAGAAACAAGCCCTGTTATTTCAACCTTTTTTTCGACAAGATTTTCAATATCTGCTAATAGTTCGTTAACAGTTAATTGTACTGTTTCATTATCTGTATTATCTTTTTTTGTGCCTGTTCCACATGCAAAAAGCAAAGTAGAAATAGCTAAAATTATCAATACATTTTTAATCATCGTAAAAGTTTTAAGTTAAATAATTATGTAAAAATAGTAAATTATATTTTAATAAATTATAAAAACAATATAATAATTATCCAATTTCAAATAGACATCCGACAACTAGCGTTTCCTAAGAAATTCTATATAAAAGTTTTGTCGTTTCCCCATGTTTAGTAAGTTTATAGATCCCACCTGCTGGCGCGTACATATCGTCCGTGCCTTTATCATTTTCAATTTTGAACCAATGGTTTATGTCCCTAAAACAAATACATCAAGATATCTATCTAATTCGGCATAATTTCTTGCCGAACTAAATAAATAATCTTCAGGTTTCTCTACAATTAAATCTTGCACAGGATTATTATTAATATATTCAAGCTTTTCATACAAAAAATGAAATGCTAAATATTTCTTTAGCCCGATTTCCATCTTGCCACATCTTATATTTTTACTTTCTTTTCAAATAAGAACAAGCCTTTGAAAAATAATCTAACATACATTATCTTCTGTTTTCAGGTTCTTCTAATATTTGATTTATGATATTCTTTGATGTGAATGTTTAAAAATCCCTTAGAATACCTGACAATGTCTTTTTCCATAGGTTCTGCAAATCATGTGCAAATGACTTGGCTTTAAACAATAGACAAAAATTACCAATCATTTATGACTAATACAATATTGCAATGCATCTATTTAGTTTTTTATGATTCTGACGTGTAAATACATCTATCCAACGAACATTAATCATGGTAACAAAATAGTTTTTTTTCATTAATTTTGTATTTATCTGACATTTATCAAATATATTTTTTTCACTAAAGTCCTAATCTTATTACTTTTAAATATTTACTGTTAATGAACAAACACCGACAAGATGTCGGTGCTTGTGGATGTTGTTTTTTTATCTGTTTTTACGCTTTTTTGTGTAAACCTGTTTCAGAACGAAACAACTTAAATAACAAAATCCATTACCAACTGTTTATAATTCTAATTCGTTTATTTTATCATCTTTAGGAACTCCTTTTTCGTCCCAACCTCTTAGTTTATAATATTTAGGCAATAGTTCTGGCAATTTGTGAACATGCCCCTTGTTTGGTCCACTGGTAACAGGGTCGTTTAGCAATCGCTTCGGAAGTGTGTCATCAACGGCTGTAAATCCTGCTTTCAGATTAAACATACGTTCAAGATTCCAAATTCTTTCACCTACTTTCATTAATTCTTCTTCGGTATAATTAAAACCTGTATCAGCATTTATTAAATCTTTGTAATCGCCGGCACCTAAGGCGAAAGATGTAAATAAACATAAACCTGCAGAATCAATTACGCCTGTTAAGTCTTGAAAAATTTTCACCCATTCAGGTTTTCCGTTAAGTTCTTGCGGGTCTAATTTTTCAGGCATTCCAACTATTTCCGGAGAAATTAAGTAAGATCTGACATGGCATCCACCTCTGTTATTTGTAGCAAAACCAAGTCCTTGACCTTGAACACCTCTTGGGTCGTAAGCAGGGATTTCTTGTTTTTTAACAGTCATCGAAAATTCTGCATGACCGTAACTTTCAGCAAATCTATAAGAACCTAATGCCAGTTTATCGCCTATACCCTCGCGAAGTGCCAGTTTTTTTGTGTAATAAACAATAGCTTCTGAACTTCCAAATTTTAGTTCCGGACCTTTTCCAAATTCTTCTTTTTTGATATATCCTTTTTGGTAAAGTTCCATTGCAGCAGCTAGTGTTGCACCTACCGAAATAGTATCTAAACCATATTGATTACATAAAAAATTAGCTTGAGTAATTGCATTCAAATCCTTAACTCCACAATTAGCACCAAAAGCCCAACCTGTTTCATATTCAGGACCTTCACCTTTTAGTCCGCTTGGTAGTTCAACTACTCTTCCACAAGCAATAGGACAAGCAAAACAAGCTACATTTTTAATCAGGTATTGTTTTGCTACTAATGCTTCACCTGAAACCTCATCAATACTTTCAAAAACATCTTCTTGAAAGTTAAAGGTAGGATATAAACCACTATCATTAATAATTTTATCTAAAACTTTCGTCCCCAAAGTGGGTAAACCTTGTCCGGTAACGCCGTTTTCTTTTAACATTTTTATGCGTTGCTTCACAGCAGCAGTAAATGTTTCTTTATCTTCAATTAATACTTTTTTCTTGCCTGAAACAACAACAGCTTTCAAATTTTTACTTCCCATCACAGCTCCAACTCCGGTTCTTCCTGCAGCACGATATTTATCGTTCATTATAGCTGCCATTAATGATAATCTTTCTCCGGCTTGACCAATACAAGCAATTTTACTTCTATTAGGAGCTTCTTTTAAAAGTATGTCGGTTGTTTCGTAAACGTCTTTTCCCCACACATGCGATGCGTCTCTCAATTCTGTTTTTTCATCGTCAAGATAAAGATAGCAGGGGGCATCGGCTTTGCCTTCAAAAATAATTAAGTCGTAACCTGTGTTTTTGAATTTTGCTCCAAAGAAACCTCCTGAGTTGCTTGATGCAATTGTCCCTGTTAAAGGTCCTTTTGTAACAACCATATAACGACCGCCGGTTGGTGCATTTGTTCCGGTTAGCGGACCGGTTGAGAAGATGAGTTTGTTTTCCGGCGATAATGCATCAATTGTTGGATCAATTTCGTCGCATAAAATTTTTGAAGCTAATCCTCGTCCACCTATGTATTTTTTTGCCAAATCCATTGGCAAATCTTCTGTAGTGATTTGTTTAGAAGATAAGTTTACTCTTAATATTTTTTTTTGATAGGACATAATATTGTTTATTTAAATTATTAAGCATATAAGTTAAACCAAAAAAATACCAATGTCAATATAAATATTAATGCATATTGATTCTTTGTAATTATTTATATTTGTAACTATATAGATGTGTATAAAATACCTTGAAAATTAATGGATTGTAAGTTTATTAAGAATAATTATAAATAATGTTTTATTCTAAAATTTAATTGAATAGAAAACAATTTTATTCGTTTTAAGTTACAGACTTAAATACTTTTAGGGCTTATATGTTAGTTTTTTTTGTGTTTGCGGTTGTGTTGGTTAAATTTTATTTCAAAAATTCAGCATTGTGTATAAGTTGTTGTTTGCAGATTTATCTGTAAATATTATTAATTTTTTTATCCCTGAAACAGTTGGGGGGGGGTGGTGGTCGTATCCTATTTCTGTTGCTGCATGTACGCATAAATTATTGTTAAACCTACAAACTTAAATCATCTTTTTTTTCATATCTTTATTTATTTTATCGGAAAGTTTAGCTTTTGCAATAATGTTTTTTATTCATTAATAATAGGTTTATTATTAACCTGAGTTCGATATAAGAAAAACCCTATTTACTTGTAAAAAATAAGGATTATTATTACATTAAAGTATTGAAACATTTAATGTAAATAGTAATCCTGTGAATAATAATGTAAATTTAGTTGATTTTTTTTATTTAACATATGAATTCTGCAAAGAATTTGAATTAATCATGAGGGGGACACCATATTGAAAAAGAAAGTGGTTTAAAGCGAAGAAATAAATCTTCGAAGTTAAATAATACTTAAGTAATTACAATTTAAATTGCCTTTCATTTAGGTGGTTTTAGAAATCTTAAACATTTCTATATCAATTATGAGCAAAAGCATCTAACAAAAGAGTTTCCGCAAACAGTATCCTACAACAGGTTTGTAGAATTGCAACAAAAATCTCTTCTTCCAACGACTCTATTTTTAAAAGTTTCTCAACTTGAAAATAGTACAGGCATTTCATTTGTAGATTCCATACTTATAAGGATTTGCAAGAATAAAAAAAATATTTAATCATAAAGTTTTTGAAGGGATAGCAGCGCGAGGTAAATCAACCATGGGATATTTCTCTGAATTCAAATTGCACATAGCAGTCAATGATATGAGTAAAATTATTAATTTTGTAATTACCCATAGAAATGTTGATGACAGACAAGCTTTAAAAAATGAAAACTTTCTTAAAAAAGTTGCCGGAAAGTTATTTGCTGATAAAAGATATGTGTCTCAGAAACTATCTGATGCACTGCTTGTTGACGAAATACAGCTTGTTCCCGGTATTAGGAATAATACAAAAAATCAATTAATAACTATGTTTGATAAGATAATGCTTCGGAAATGAGCTATAATTGAAACCATAAATGATGAATTGAAAAACATTTGTCAAATTGAATATTCAAGAC